>Ga0315289_10000169_pt1 | contig 103803 bp, 112 predicted proteins | sample YL17G11_40_MG_FD_203452 | JGI IMG/M metagenome (GOLD analysis project Ga0315289, IMG submission 203452) | Sediment microbial communities from Yellowstone Lake, YNP, Wyoming, USA - YL17G11_40 | ecosystem: Environmental > Aquatic > Freshwater > Lake > Sediment | place: USA: Wyoming | collected... | reverse complement strand
TTTAGCTTGCTCATCAACCAACCGAGCAAGCTTTTCGCAATCAGCACACGTCATGCAAAATAGAAAGAAAAAACTCCTATTTGTGATTTTCGGATTAGAAAACTGAACAAAAAACTAAACACTTACAGCACCTTTAATTCCCTGAATAAAGGATAAAAATACTCCCTCTTTATCAAAGATCAATTGAAAGATTGCTGTCTTCCCATATCCCTTAACTGAAAAAACAAAAACATTTTTTTCGGTTAAACCGTCCGGCCAAGCCCACACTGAAAAATGATTCACTTTAAATTTTTGATTTGAATTCAAAAGACCGGAAAGCATTTTGTGTTCCTTTGAAAGAAAAGCATAATCTACAGAAGCGCATTTTATTTCATTATATAATAAACCTAATAAGTAGGCCCTGTTTCTTAATGGAAGTTTCATTGCTTCTTTGTATATTTCAATTATATTTTTGACTTTTGTTGGATCTATGTGAGGTTTTACACTAAGCAATTTTGTTAATCCTTTGGGGAGAATTTTTGCCTCTTTTTCAATTGATTCAAGTTTTTTAGACCTATAGAAAAAGTGGGGGGCTTTCACCTTTCCAACATATTTAAAATAATCTTTTGACAAACTAAAGAAACCTCTAAGTGTATTACCAAATATCCTAGATTTACGCATATATAAATTGTTTTATTCAACTATTTAACTTTATGTATTGCAATTAAACAGGAGCGAGCCCGCCGGGGCTCGAACCCGGGACACCCGGCTTGGAATCGAAAGAAAACAAAAATAATGCTTGTCTTTCTTAAAAGGCCGGTGCTCTACCAAACTGAGCTACGGACCCAATTCAAGGGTATAATTCTGCTTCAAAGAATTGGAGTAAAAAAAGTATTTAAATTGTTGCATAATCATTTTTTCTTTGCTTTCTTTTTCACTTTCCCTTTCGCAGGCTTTGCTTTTTTCTCTGAGGGAATTTCCTTGATTCCGTTCATGTAAGGCTGCAGCGCTTTGGGCACTTTGATTGTGCCTTTTTCTGTCTGGAAGTTTTCAATTATTGCCCTTAAAACGCGCGTAGGCATCGCGCTATTATTCAGTGTGTAAACATATTCTTTCTCCATTGAATTCCCTTTCCTGTATTTTATGTTCATTCTTACCGCCTGATAGGAAGTACAATTGCTGCAAGAGTGAGTCTCAAAGTATTTGTTTTCCCTTGGGCTCCAGCATTCGGTGTCATATTTTTTTGCTGCAACAATTCCAATGTCTCCAGTGCAAACATTCACAATCCTGAACGGAATTTCAAGTTTCTTCATTAATTCAGTGGAATTGTTCAATAGCTCTTCAAAGTATTTCTTGCTCTCTTCAGGCCTGCAGAATACCACTTGCTCAACCTTGTTGAATTGATGCACCCTGAAAAGCCCTCTCTCATCCAGGCCGTGCTTTCCAACTTCCTTCCTGAAGCAGGCGCTCAAGCCAACATACTTAAGGGGAATATCTTCCTCTGGAAGGATTTCATTCATATGCATTGAAACAAGGGGGTGCTCTGCAGTAGCAATCAAATATTTATCTTCATTCTCAATTTTGTACATTACATTCTCAAAGTCTTCAAGTGAGGTCACCCCCTCATAAGGCTTTCTTTTAATCAAAAAGGGGGGCAGAATCAAGGAATAACCCTTCTTCACCAGGAAATCTATTGCATACCTCTGCAAGGCCAGTTCCATTAAAGCCAGTTCATTTTTAAGGATGTAAAAGCCAGTTCCAGAAATCTTTACTGCCCTCTCATAGTCTGCAAGATTTTTTTCTGCTGTAAGCTGGCCGTGGTGCTTTAATTCAAAAGAAAACTTTTTTATTGAACCAAACCTCTTTATCTCCTTGTTGTCGTTTTCGTCTTTCCCGAAAGGCACATCTTCTTCGAGCAGGTTAGGCAGTTTCATCAATGCAGAATGATTCTTTTCTTCCAATTCATTTAATTCTGCTTCTGCTTTTTTGATTTTTTCAGGGAGATCTTTTGCCTGCTGCTTTAATGCATTAATATCTTTTTTCTGCTGTATTGCCTCAGTTATCTTCCTTGAAATGCCATTCCTCTGCCTGCGCAATTCTTCAGTCTGCTGCAACAGAGAACGCCATCTCTTGTCTGATTCAACCAATTCATCAAACAATTCCAAGTATTTAGGATTCTGCCTTTTCCCTAAGTTCTTTCTTGCTTCCTGTGGCTTCTCCCTAACCAATCTTATGTCAAGCATTAGATTCACTCGTTATTAATAAAAATTGAAAAGCAAACAATAAAATTATATGGTAAAAGAAGTTGCAGTTCTAAGGCTTGGGCACAGGATCGGGAGAGACAAAAGGGTTTCAAGCCACTGCGCCCTTGTAGCGAGAGCCTTGGGGGCAGAAAGAATTATTTTTTCTGGCGAAGAAGACAAGAAATTAATTGAGAGCGTAAAAGATGTTGTGAAGAGATGGGGCGGCAAATTCAAGGTTTCTTATTCAAGCAGACCAAAAAAGGAAGCAGTAAAATACAAAAAAAAGAAATTCAAAATAGTTCATTTGACAATGTATGGCCTGCCAATACAAAAAGTGATTGGAAAAATAAGAAAGCACCAAAAAATTATTGTTATGGTTGGGGCAGAAAAGGTGCCAAAGCAATTCTACAAATTAAGCGATTACAATGTTTCAGTTTCAAGCCAGCCTCACTCAGAGATAGCAGCCCTTGCTGTGTTTCTACATGAATTGTTCGAAGGAAAGGAATTGAAGAAAAAATTTTCAAAGCCAAAGATTTCAATAAGGCCCAGCGCAAAAAGCAAAGAATTTGTGAAATACAAAAAATAGGAAATAAAACAAAAGAATACTATTAAATAATTAATCAGATAGAATATAGTTATGAAAAAAAGCAAAATGCTGGAACTAAGCCTTACAAGGGAATTCTTGGAAAACATAGCTGGAAAAGAGGCAATAAAACTAGTGGACTTCTGCAAGAACAAAAACAAAGGCTTTACAGATGAGGAAGTTGCAAAAAAACTCAATGTAAAAATAACAGAGGTAAGGGCAATACTCAACAGGCTTCATTACAGAGGGGTTGCATGCTATCAGAAAACAAAAAACGAGCAGACGGGATGGTACTCTTACACCTGGGAGATAAAGCCAAAAAGAATAGCAGAACTCATATTGGAATCTCAGACAGAAGAAATAGATAAGTTAGAGAAAAAAGTTGATTTTGAAAAGGACTATGTTTTCTTTTCCTGCAAAGAGAGATGCGACAATGTTCCATTCGAGGTTGCGGTGCAGTACCAATTCAAGTGCCCAAGATGCGGAGAAAAACTGAATTCAATCGACAACAAGAAAAGATTAAAGGAAATGAAAAACCAAATAGACTTAATAACAAAGGAATTAAAGCAGCTGCAAAAAAACGTATAAAAAACACATCATGTTGGACAGAGTTTTTTATTAAAAAAGGAAGAAAAAACAGGGAAAATAAAGAAGAAATAAAGAAATTGTACTAAAATAACATTAAAATAATTCGGGAAATTAAAATAAAATATAAATAAAACAAAAAAAGGAGGTTAAAATTGCTTTAAAAGCGGGGTGGGGCAGCCAGGAGTGCCCGTCGGGCTCATAACCCGAAGGTCAAAGGTTCAAATCCTTTCCCCGCTATACCTAACTTTCTGAAAGGGATTTTTAGCTTTAAAAAATCCCAAAATAGGCACTTAAACATAAAAGCAAAAGAAAGAAAATTATAAATAAACTAAATATACATAATAATCTATTTTTTAAAAACCTATAGAAGTTCTGCTATTTCCCCCAATTAAACCAGTAACAAAGACTTACTCTTAGCTACAGCTTACCCCCAAAAAATTAATGTGAAAATTTAACATTAATGGGGTATGAAATCACCCTTTAAGGCACTCACTTTTTGATGGCATTTTATTCAATATGAGGGCACACTTTAATTTCACTGATAATGTCTTCTTATAACTTAATAAAAACTATGTAAAATATGGGCAAAAAACACAGTGAAAAGAGTATGTAAATGTAATAATGAATGCTCATTAATGTAAAATAATTAGGTAATTACTATAAATAATATAATTTATTTTTGATTTTAGTTTTGTATTTTTTGAGGTAAGTTTAAATACAACTTATGCCTTATTATTTTTATATGAGTATTTTTGATTTTTTTTCAAGGTTGTTTGGCCGAAAAGAAAAGAAGATTTCTTTCAGTGAGCAAAAGATATATGAGGTGGAAGAAAACAAAGAGAAGAAAGAACACATAATCTCTTTATGGGATTACCTTAAAATAATTGAAAACACTCAAGCCTTCCATATACTGAGCGTTTTGGGTTTTAATGAATGGGTTTCAATGGATGAAATAAAAAGAAGGGTTAATGAGGTATTCCAGATAACTTATAAGAATGATAGAAGCCTCTATCCTTACATTAAAACATTGGTGGATACGGGTTTCCTTGAAGCAATAAGCGCTGGGGGAAAAAGAAGGTGGAGGAAGAGGGATTTAATAATAAAGATTGAGTTGGAGAAGGAAAGGGAAAAAGAAAGTGAAACTATTCCTTTAAAGAATTATAAATAGAATAAAATTGCTTGAGTTTTGGCGATTTGCTGTAAACCTGCTTGAACCAATAAGAGTTTATTATTTTTTGTGCTGAATCAATTAAATTCTTTTGGTGTGTTTGGTTTAATTTTTCCCCTGCAATAACTGAATTCTTCATTTTTTCTAGTTCTGAGTGCAGTTGGGAGAATTCGTTTGAAGGGGTTGTAATATAGGTTCTGTCAACCCAGTCCTCAAGTGCCTTTACTACGTGGTCGTCTTCCAAGTCTTTTTCATTCAAGTAATAAACAGCCTTCCAGTCGCCTTTGGTTATCCAAGAGTGAGCAGGATTTTTCCCTGTCTTAAAAAAATTAATTAGCTCCTGGAATTGGTTTGGCTGGATTATAACGCAGTTTTTTCCGTGCTTTATGTAAGGGCTTTTTGAGAGAACCCCATGCCTCAAGTAATTATAGGTTTTTCCATTGGATTTGGTTACTGTTTGGGAATAGCCATATAGGGCGCGGAATAGTTTTTGGTAGGTGTAAGAAGAATGTTTTATATTAGAAGGGATAATGAATTTATATTGGATAAAATATCCTTTTACGGGCACCCTCTTCACTTCCAGTAATAATAAATAAATATTGGGCTTATGTATATAAAATATTATTGTTTAATTAGATTAAACTGGGTAAAAACTAAAAAACAAAAGGGATAAGACACATTATCTCCTGTGTCTTAGATACTGGGAATGCCTGGGCATTACTGTTTGCGCTACTTCTTCTTTTTCTTCTTCCATTGGTATCTTTGCTGTAGTAACTAAAATGATGTCTTTTGTTGACTTGACATTTCTGTAGGGAATGCTTTTTTCGCTTATTATTTTCTTGGCTTCCTGCTTTGATTTTACCTTTAGTGGCTCTGTGGTAATTGTCTCAATTCTGCCCTTTTCCAGGTTGATTATTAAGTCAAAAACCTTGCCTTTGTATTCCGCTGTATCAGTGTAAATATCCATCCCAAATAATTTAGATAACCTGACAGTCATTCTTTCACCTCAAAAAAATAAAATACAATTAATAGATAAAACGTTTAAGTATATAAATTTATTGCTAAAAAAGCCTAAAAACGAGTAAAATACATAACGTATAATCCTTTGTAAAAATACTAATTGCAATTTAATCCTTCATTTTATTAGAAATATCTATCTTATACATAACCAACTTTTCTTTATCAGAACAAGGAATAGTGGAAGTGCGGGGTGTGCTTAGCCTTATTTTATACATTTTTATACATATTTTTCAGTTTATCTAATGGGTTTATTGTTTTCTTCAATTCTGCCGTAGAAATAGTTGTGTATATTTGTGTTGTTGAGAGATTTTCATGGCCTAAAAGCTCTTGGATCTTTCTTATATTTTCCCCTGATTCAAGCAGATGCGTCGCAAAGCTATGGCGCATTGTGTGGGCAGTAACTTTTTTTGTTATTCCTGCTTTTTGAGCTGAATTGCGGACAATTCTTTCTATAGTGGTTGTAGTAATAGGTTTGCCATTCTTCTTGGAGAATACAAATTCTGATTTTACTTTTTTCTTGTTTAGGTGCTTATGCAGTTCTTTTATCCAGTAATCTGAAAGAATTATTGTTCTGTCCTTATTTCCTTTTCCGCCTCGAACTTTTGCTATCTTTTGCTCTAGATCCAAATCATTTAATTTAATGTTTGCGCATTCACTCACCCTCGTGCCTGTGCTGTAAAGGAATTGTACTATCAACCTATTCCTCCCTTTTTTTGTTGTTTCAATCAATTTTTTTACTTCTTCAATAGAGAGAACTGAAGGAAGTTTCTTCTCTTTTTTTGGGGTCTTGATTTCATCCATTATCTTCAGGCGCAAGTAATTATGGTAGAAATATTTTAGTGAAGAATAAATAAGGGAAATAGAGGCATTGCTTAATTTGTCTTCTTCTTTTTTTTTCGCGATAAAGGAAATTATATCCTCTTTTATGGCCTGCTCAGGCGTTTTATTAAAAAAAGAAAGGAATTCTTCTACATAATTTAAATACATTTTAATTGTCCGCTTAGAATACCCTGCAACTATTAGCTCCTGCCTGAACTTCTCTATTGTTTCTTTTGTTTCAGCCATGTTATATTAATTAATTTAATTCTTTATAAGTTTTTGGTTTTTTCAGCCAATAAGTATATATTTTGGTTTAATTATAACTATTCTAAGGGGTTTTAATGGTTGAGCCAGGGAAGGTAAAAATTCTTTCAATTGTATATGATGACGGCGATGAGCTGTTAGGTGGCTTCAAAAAAGCCTTGTCAGAGAATAATGTCCAGAAATGCAGGATTATTTCTGTTGAAGGAAAAATAAAAAATTTGGATATCAATATTTTTGTGGGGGGGGCTTTTACCCCAAGGCATTTGGATGAAGAATACAGGCTTACCTCTATTCACGGCATATTCTTTGAGAAGGGAAATTTAGGTTATAAAGGGGAGATGACTGTCTCTCTTGCTGGTGAAGGCCACAAAATGCTTGGCGGGGACTTGATTCAAGCAAAAGTCTCAGGGGCTGTGACTATAAAAGCTGAAGTTCTCGAAAGCAAATAAGGACTTCTACATAACTATATTTCCTACAAGGGCATCTGCGCGTATGCTTTTTAATTTCCCTAATTTTTAGCATTTACTAGCAAAATTTGTGTTCCTTAACCCTCAACTGCTTCAGGGTGTCGTATAATAACCATTATACGTCAAAATCCCTTAGGGAATTTCAGCCAAAAACGCATTTTCTGTTTCCGCGCGCTTTAAAGGCATTTTAGGGCATTTCAGAAATGGTCCAAAAGAAAAGATAGTTATGTAGAAGTTAACCCCTAAAACTTTAATTAATTATTTAGTTATATTTTTATCATGAATAAAAAAAGATTTGACGCCTTAAAAATAATTTGCGGGAAATTAAAAAATAAAGAAATTAAATGGGTTTTGGCGGGAAGCACTAGTTTTGCCTTGCAAGGGGTAAAAATTAAACCAAAAGATATTGATATTCTTTCAAATAAAGGAGGGGCATTAAAGATAAATAAATTGTTGAAGGAATATGAGATCAAGCCAGTGAGATTAAGCAGCTCTAACCTTTTTAAGTCTTATTTAGGGGAATTCAAAATTAAAGGAGTAAAAATTAAGGTTACGGGTAATTTAAAGGAAAAAGTTGGCAATAAATGGGTTTCTCTATCCAAAAGACTTGCAAACCCTAAATTTATAAAAATTAAAGGAATTGAAATCCCAGTTTCCTCTCTTAAAGCGCAATTGGCAAGCTATAAAAAAGGCAGGAGAAAAAAAGATGCTTTCAGGGTTCAAAAAATTAAAGAATATCTTGCCAAACAAAAACGCAGTTATGTATAATTCAACTCTTTTTTTCTGCAATTTCTCGTGATTTTTTTAGTTCTTTTTTTATTCTTTCTGCTTTTTGTTCTATTCTTCTTTTTATTTCGTGTGTTTCTGCAAGCTTTTTCAGCCGCCCAATCCTTCCTCTTAATTCTTTAATGTTTTTTGTTAGTTCTGCTTTTTGCCTTCCCGTTATTTCCCCTGTTATTGCACGTTTTCTTGCAGGCATATCATTCAATTACCTATTTTTTCATGAAGAAGCTGAGCATTACCCAGAGTATTGCCCCTATTATTATGAGTGCTATTATTGCGTAGCCAAGTTTCCTGCTTGTTGCTACTCCTACAAGAGGGATTGGTCCGAGCATTATTACTCCTGCGCCTTCCACTTTCCCTTTCTGGTTTACTGCCCCCAATGCTGTTCCAATGAATATTAATGCAATTCCTATGAGGAGAAGGATTATTCCTGTTCCCATTGCTGCCTGGCTTAAGTCAAACATATCTTTATGTAAGCACAGAAAAATTGAAAAGCTTAAAGTAAAAAGAGAGAAAAAAAAGAGAATTGGAAGAAAGAATTAATTGGTTTTGATTTCAGTGATTTCAGGTTTCTTTTTCTTTTTTGTGTTGAAGTTTGCGAATGGCCTGAATTTTGTTTTGGTCCATGCCGTTGGCTGCTTTTTTCTCATTGCAAACTCTTCCTGCAGTAATTTTAATCTAAGTTCCTCTGTTACTTCCACAGCCATCTCAAATCAACTCCATAATTTTTTTAGTAATAAAAAATTAGTTGAATTCGTTTCTTACATTAATATTAATGTTGTTTATTGTCTTTTAAAGGGATGCCCCGCAGAAAGCCTTTTAAAAGTTTTTTTAATAATTTTAATTTGTGATAAGAAAATGCGCTCTCTAAGGAAACCAGCCGAAGAAAAAGTCATAAGCAAGCCTGAGGACAAGATGTGGAAGGACTGGTACGAGAAGCTCTCCCCCAAAGAGCACGAAGAATATTTGTCCAAATTAGGCTTAAGCAAATCCGAATTAGAAGAATTCCACAAGGAAATGAAAAAAGAGAAATTAGTAATACAAGAATAATTTTTCCCTAATTCTATTTCACTGTTAATTCCAGATTCTTAGTGTATTCCTTTGCAACGTATTTTTGTTCCTTTTCTTCATTCATGTATTCTGCAACCTTTATCCTGATTTGATGCTCTCCTTCATCAGTCAAAGTTTTCGGGTAAATGTCAAAGTAATATATTTTTGTTTTTTTTGTCTTGATCTCCTCAAACTTTCTTTGTTCTATCCCTTTTAATCCTGCTTTGTCGAATGCAAGGCTTCTTGGGAGAAGGATTTCCATTGTCACAAGCTTTGCTTTTTCATATTTATTCGCTAGCTCCACAGTCAATTGCACTGGCTTTCTCTCCCTTAAATCCAGCCTGAAAGGAAAGAAATGAGTGTTAATCATTATTGTCATAATCATTCTATTGCGCAAAAATTCTTTTAAATAGGAGCAATATTTAATAATAACTTAGGAGAAAATTTTATTGGAAAAGGAAAAACTCTTTTTTCAAGGTTTTTTGTATGAAGCAAAAGGAATTGCCTGAAGCAGGCTTGGTGAGGAAAACTTTTACCTTAAGAGTAATGGACCTTCCACCTAACATCAAGCTCACTAAGCGCTCCTTGCTCAGGTGGTTTGCCCTCTCTTTTGGCCTGCTCTCAGAGAAAGAGTCCAGGACTACTGTCCTCGATGTTTTGGATTCATTGTTTTATTTGACTTTGGCAAAAAAGATTGAACCAACAACCCTTGACATCCAGAAGCATATAAAGGACAAAACTGGCAAATTTATTTCAGAGAAATTAATTAGGTATCATTTGAACAGGCTCAAGGGTTTAGACCTTTTGCTCAGAAAAAAGCAGAGGTATTCCTTTAACCCTTGCCCTACTGCTGAAAGAACTGACCTAAAAGCTTCTTTCAACCATTATGTCTCCAAACCGATTACAAAAAACTTGACTGAATTGGAGGATGTCTTCCTTCAATTATCTCAAACCTACAAGAAATGAATTTTATGACCTTTTCAATTATTGTCTCTAAAACTGATCCAGCAGGCCTTAATATTTATTCCTGCCTCAAAGAGAATTTTCCCTTTAAGGAAACCCAAAAAGTTTTTGATTCAAACCCAATTCTTTCTTTTAAAAGCTTTGATTTGGTTTTAATTGAAAGAGAACAAGTTTTCGCTGATTACGTGAACGAATTGAATTCAGACTTATTTATTTTTGCTTCAAAGCACCGCTCTGAACAGGGCAAACCCTGTCTAACAGTCCACCCCATAGGCAATTTTGGCAAAGCAGAATTAGGGGGGAAAGATTTTGAATTGGTTCCAGCAAGCGCTTTGGTGATGAAGTCTTTACTTTTGGAATTAATTAAGAAAAAAGAAGAAAAGAAATTATCTAATTATGAAGTCTGCCTTGAAGTATCCCATCACGGCCCTTTTCTCTCAAAGCCAGCTTTATTCATTGAATTGGGTTCTTCTCCAGATCAATGGAAGGATAAAAAGGCAGCTGAAGCAATAGCTGAAACAATTATTTCTTCTTCTGTTCCGGCAAAAGAATCTATTGTTTCCATTGGAATTGGAGGACCCCATTATGCCCCAAATTTCACTAAATTAGAATTAAATTCAAGCAATGCTTTTTCTCATATTGCCCCTAAATATTCCCTGCAGAATTTTTCTCTTAGGGTATTAAATAAAATGCTTTCTTCCACTATTGAGCCAGTTCAAGAAATAGTTCTGGATGCAAAAGGTTTGGCTCAAGAAAAGCAGAGAATTCTTTCAATTCTAAAAGAGCAAAGCATTCCGTTTAAGACCACAAAAGAAAAGCAAGTTATGTAGAACTCAGTATTTTCTTTGTTCCAGCCATTCCCGTGTTTTTCCCCTTATAACGAATTTTTTTTCTTTTAGTTCAGCCAAGTTTTTTGCTCCGATCAGGAACATTCCTATCTTCATTTCTTCTATGATTCTTTCTATTAGGGCTTTTACTCCCTTGCTTCCCCTCTCGTTCTGTTCCTTTAATGCTGGCAGGCCTATTCCCACCAAGTCTGCCCCTAATATTATTGCTTTTACTGCATCTAAACCAGTTCTTATGCCGCCTGTCGCTATTACTTTTTTCTCCTTGCTTAAGGCTTTTCTTGTTTCTATTATGGAAACAGCTGTTGGAATGCCCCAGTCCCAGTACGTTTTGCCTAATTCTTCATAGCCCCTTAAAGAGTCTATTGCCACCCAGCTTGTTCCCCCTGCGCCTCCTACATCCACTGCTTTTATTGCTGTTTGGTCAAGCATTTTTGCTGTCTCGTAGCTTATTCCATGGCCTACCTCTTTTGCGTATACAGGGAATTTTGTTCCTTCTGCAAATTCTTTTAGCGTTTTGAATGATCCAAGGAAGTTCTTGTTTCCTTCGTACTGCATTGCTTCTTGCGCTGGATTCAAGTGTATTGCTATTGCGTCTGCTTTTATTTCTTTCAGCGCTTTTTCTGTTTCTTTCACTGAAAACTTCTTTAATTGTGTTACCCCTAAATTTCCTGCAAGGAATATGTCTGGCGCTACATCTCTTACTTGATAGGTGTAAGCTAAGCTTTTTTCTTCTATCATTGCCCTCATGCTCCCTAATCCCATTCCTATTCCTGTCTCCTGGCAGGCTATTGCTATGTCTAAATTGATTCTTTCTGCTTCTTTTATGCCTCCGGTCATTCCTGCAATCATTACTGGCGCCTTAAACTTTTTTCCCAGGAATTCTGTTTTGAGGTCTATTTCCTCTAAATTGGATTCAGGCAGCGCCCTGTAAATTAATTCAATGTCTTCAAACCCTGTTGTCTTTTTCTTGAACTGCACATTCTTGGTTAAAGCAATTTTTAGGTGCTCTGCCTTTCTTTTTTCTGTCTCCATTTTTTTTACCTTCTAAGTTTTTTGCCGCATAATTCTTCAAATTTTGTAAAAAGTTTTCCGTCCAAGTAATCAATTGCTTCTTTTTTGAATTTAGCGTCCTCTTTTGCTATTGGTTTGTATTCTTTTATTACTGGGTCTAATTGTCTTGGTTTTTCTTTTAGTCCTTCTGTGTATAGTGTTGTAACCAAATTTATCATCCCAGGTTCCCCTTTTTCGAGCCCTGAAAGAAGCCTTTTCTGCCATTCAACTTGGTACTTTACAAACGGGTGCATGAATTCAGGTATTTTTGATAAATCCGAAAATGCCTTGATTCTCTTAACACTCTCATCTTTTGTGAATTCTATCGCTGCTTTCCTGATATCTTCAGGTTTCTTTAAATCCCATCCTTTGCCCTCTGCTTGTTTTCTTCTGTCAACTCTTTCTCCCATAAACATTGCTCTTCTGAATGCTATGTATGCGCCGTTTGCTTCAAAGAATTTGTCTGCAAAAACTATTGAGTCTCTCACAATATTTTTTCCAACTTCACTTAATGCAGGAAGTTCTCCGTGCCTCCTTGAGGCTTCGTAAATTATTTTCATTGGCTTTTTTTCATACCTTTTTTTTAGGAGTTCTCTCATGTAACTTGCACTTCTTTCCTCATGGCTTACAAGCTCTGTTGGATCTCTTATCCTGTCATGGCTGTAACCGCTAATTCTTGCAAGATACTGTAATTTCTTTTGGCCTCCCATAAAATTCACTAGTTTCCCTGCATACAAACTTACCCTGCTTACATGCCCGAAATGGTGTGCAGAAGTGACTTCCTTTGACATTTCCATTTTTCTAAAAGCAGCCCGCATATATCTTTCTATTACTTTTACCCTTTTTGTCTTACTGCGGAATCTACCTTTATGGTATTTCAACCTGTGATGTCCTGATTTCATTCGACTCCTTCTTTTGAAATTTTTACGTCAACAAAAACTATTCCTTTTTCTTTCCATGCGTTTTTTATTTTTTCTGCTGTTTTTTTGTCAAAGCACACTGCTATGCCGCAGTCTCCCCCGCCTGCCCCTGAGAATTTTCCTGCTGCCCCAAAGCTTTCCGCGAGGTCTGCTAGTCCAGCCAATTCCTTTGTTTCTAAATTGTTCTGGGAGGAATTGCTTAGTTCCTGCAATTGCTTTCTGTTTTGCCCCAATAATTCAATTATTCCTTTTTCATTTTTCTGCTTTATTGCCTGAATTAATTGTTCTGTGATCCCCTTAATTGAGTTTATTATTTTCCAGTAATGTTCTTTCTGTGATTCTTTGAAGCTGTTTAGCTTTAAAATCAATTCTTTTGTTGAAGCACTGTAGCCTACAAAGCCAACCAATAAAATCATTTTTTTTGGCAGTTCTATGTTTTCTGCTGCAAAGGCCGGCCACTGCGAGTCCATTATTTCAGAAATCGCTTTGCCTGAATTAATTTGTTCTATCAGCCCTTTAGGGTCAAAGCGCTTGTATACAAGCACTCCCCCATAAGTGCTTGCTGCAATGTCAAAGCTGCTCCCAACTTTTCCTTGCGCCAGGTAATGTGCAGTGCAGGCAATGTTGTAAATTAGTTCCTTTCCTTTCTTTTCTTTTATATTAACTTCATGCATCTTTAGAATTGCTGCAACTATTGCAACGCATATTGCCGCGCTGCTTCCAAAGCCTACTTTTGTTTTTTCGCCGTTTGGAAGCTCTACAAGAGTATCAGAAGAGAAAGTGGTTATTTCAAAGGGTTTTATTTTTTTGTTTTTTGATTCTAAATATTGCAGGGTTATTTCAACAGCCCTTTTGGTTACTGAAAGTTTTTCTATTTCCTTTTCATTTAATTCTTTTTTCCACGTTAAATTCTTTCCATCAAAAACAGCTTCAATATTTTCAATGCCTAAATCAGGAGTGTTTACCCTAATGTTTTTTGCTTCTTTTATTTTTACTCCAACTTTCTGGTTTATTGCAAGCACTATGCAAGGCACTCCCACTTCTAGTACACTCCACTCCCCGCTTAACATTAATTTTCCTGGTGCTCTAACTTCAATCATTCTATCCCCTCATAAAATTTTATTTTTCTATTATTATTTTTCCTGTTTGTTCGTCGAACGTTGCTTTTCTTGGCTTCCCTGTTTTAGAGTCAATTAATGCATCTTTCTCGTCTTTCAAGAATTTTGGGCCTTCCCCTACTTTGCAGACCATTGTTTTTTGCACTCCTTCTATGCCTTCAAGCATTTTTTTTACTTTTGGCACGTTTTCTTCAGTGGTGTAAATATGTGCGTTTGGCCCTGCATCAAAGGTGTATGCCGCAATTATTTTTCCTTCACCAGTATTTAGGTCGTGCACCGCATAAATTATTTCCTTTGAAATGTCATTCAAGTACATTATTGGAGGCCAGGTATCCAGCATTACTGAATGCAGGCTGTTGCTTTCGCGCATTAATAATTCACCAAACTTTTGAAAGTCTTTTGCTAAAACCGCTTTCTTCATTTCTTCCACTGCTTTTCCGACGTACTGCAGTCTTGCAGGGTATAATGCACTTGTTGCTACTGTTTGTTTCATTCCTGCCCTTGAGCTTATTTTTTTTTTGCCTGCATCTACTACTGCTATTACATTTCTTATTTCGGGCCAGTGTGATGAAGGGGCAATTTGCACTGCAACTGAATCTGAGCCATCTGCTTTCTCCCCTTTATTCCATTCTACAAATCCGCCTAAAACGCTTCTTGAGGCAGAGCCGCTGCCTAATCTTGCAAGGATTGATAGTTCGCTTCCATTTAAATTCAGGCCTGCTGCTTTTGAAGCAGACCATGCTAATGCCGCTAACCCTGCTGCACTACTTGCAAATCCTGCTGCTGTAGGAAAGCAGTTTAATGATACAATTAATGCTTTTTCATTAATTTTTGCTTTTTGTCTTATTACATCTAATTGCTGCAGTCTTTCTGCAACCTCTTTTTCTTGCAAGTCCATTTTTTTGTTATTAAGCCAGAATTCATCTTGCTCAAATTTCGGGGAAAACATTACTGTCGTGCGGGTCTTTAATTGGTCGTCCATTGTGAAGCTCAAATTTGAATTGTTTGGGAGGATGAGTTTTTCGTCTCTCTTGCCCCAGTATTTTATTACTGCAATGTTTGCAGTTGCTTCGCAGGTTGCAATTCCTTTCATTTTTTCAGCCCCCTTTAAAATAATTATATTATATTTAATTTGTTCAAAATCAATAAAAACAAAACTGCAAGCAGTACATAAATAAGCAATTTTATGTATTCGTTTTGCAGTATTTGCATGACTTGTTTTGAGAAGTCTTCTTTTTGGATTACTGGGATTCCTTCTTCTTCTGCCTCTTTTCTTTGGGTTGGCGTTGAATAGCCCCAGTCTGCCATTGCTGCTTTTGCTCCAATGCCTTTGACTGATTTTACCTGGTCAAGCAAGTCATCCACTAAAACAATGTTTTTTATTGGAACATCGTATTTTACTGAGATTAACCTTAATTGGTCTCTTTTATCAGGAAAAACCTCTTTGCTTACTATGTCTTCTGGGGCAATTTCTATGCCGTAGTTTTTAAGCAGTTTTGCTGTTGAATCCCTGTCGCGTGTTGTTGCTATTACAACCTTCTTTTTTTTCATGATTTTCTTTGTTTCTTTTGCAACACCAGGCATTTCTTTTAGCAGTTTATACCATCCTTTTTCATCTTTTTTCTGCATTTCGCTTCTGTTCTGGTAGAATTTTTTGTTGAATTCCTCAAATTTTTGCTTGTGTTTTCCTTTTTCTGCGCTGAACTTTTCGCTTGTTATTGAATCAAAGTCAATTTTAGGGTTTTCTTCAATCATTTTCAAAATAACATAATAGTCTTCAGCAACTTTCACTAAAGGCCTGGCTTTCTTGAATTCCTTTTCAATTTCGCTGGATTCAGTTAATTTTCCGCCTAAATCTTTGAATGCCCTCATCGCCATTACATAGCATTCATATACAGAATCTGATACTACCCCGTCAAAATCCAATGCAACAATCTTTTTTGTGTCCATTTCTTTAGCCAACAATTGTTTTGAATACTCTAAAACCTTTTCCTTCAATTGTTTTTGCTACTTTTTCTTGGGTATTTTTTCCTGGTGTTAAAGCGTACATTAGGCCCCCCCTGCCTGTTCCTGTGAGCTTTGCCCCTAATGCGCCGTTGCTTTTCGCAATTTCAATTAATTGCTCTAATTCCTTGCATGAGACTGTTATTTCTTGCAATAATTTTTGGTTTTTTTCCATTGTTTGGCCTAATCTCTTTAGGTTGCCTTCTTCAATTGCTTTTTTTGCGCTTTCAAATATTTGATTGTATTCAGCGAAGATTTTTTCGAATTTTTTAGGGTCGCTTTCCTTCATTTTTTTGACATCCCCAACAACTGTTGAAGTACTGCTTGTTATTCCCGTGTCGGCCAGAACAATCTCAAAAGGTTTCCCTATACTGATCTTTTCGAAAAAAGGGCTTCCCCCTTGAAGGTTTTTCTTGAATGAAAGTACCCCTCCAAAAGTTGCAGCAGTATTGTCTATTCCTGATGGAGCCTCTCCATGATATCCTTTTTCTCCCTCGTATGCAATTCCATTTATTTTTTCTTCATCAAACCCTAAACTGAATTCTTCATTTAATGCCCTTGCAATCGCGGCACAGCTTGCAGCAGAAGCTCCAACTCCGCTGGCAGCAACAAGGTTCCCTGAAAGGGTGATTTTTACTGGTGTTTTCTTTGGGTCGATTCCAGTTGCTTTGAAAATATAATCCATTGACTTCTTTTGTTCTTCTACTTTTGTTTTTTTGTAGCCGGGTGTTTCAGGCCTGTTGTCAATTAGTTCGTAATCTTCTCCTTTGATTCTTTCAACTTTTGCAATTGTTTTATCGCCTAATGCTGCAACAATTCCTGGCAAGCCATAAACAACAAAGTGTTCCCCAAACAAAATTACTTTACCAAAACCATAACCTTCTCCCATAAAATCACCTTTTTTTCTTTTGTTAAATATAAATTCTGATCACGGTTTTCTTGCCACTACCATCCAGTTCACGTTTCCAGTATCTTTTTCTCCTGGTTTAGCGAAAGGATAACTTAGTTCTCGGACATCAAAGCCGTGGATTTTTGCTGCCCTCTCCATTGCATCGCCTGTCCTGTAAGCCCTGTTCCTGAAACCTGCTGGGTCAGGAAGTTTAGGTAAACCTGCTTTTATTCTTTCTGCTTCCATCCAGGGGACATTTCTTTCGCACCATCCCATAAAATCAAATTCTTTTGAGCCTTCAATGTCTTTAAATAATTTTTGTTTTACATTTTCAGGGTAATTGAAAAAGCCAAGCCAGAAATTAAGGAAGGAAACATATGAATCATACTCTGTAACTGCTTTTCCTTCTACTTCCCAAATTTTTGTTTTCTTTAGTTTTTCTATATTCACTGTGCGCTCTCGTGCTTCAGCGCTTCCCCACTCCCAGTCGACGAATAACCCCCCTTTCTTTAAAAGTTTTCTGACGCTCTTAAACAAAGGCCTTAAATCATTTGCAAAATTTATTGTTGACGCCCCAGCAGTAATCAAATCAACATTTCCTGCAAGCTGATAAAAATTTTTATTGTATCTTCTTTCTCCTTTTTCATGGAACGGCCTCGGCATTTGCTTAAATGTTACTGCTGCACTGTAAAAGCTTGTCGGCAACACTATAATGTTCTGCCTTGGCACTCCAAGCCCTACAAGCTTAGGTACTGCATATTCCCTCATAACTTTTTCATTAACATCAGTTATTACAAGCGTAAGCATTTTTCTTTGCTGTAAAGGCAATTTTTCTACAACTGCCCCTATTGTGCCTCCAGCAAATGTCCCAATATCAAGTATTGTTCTTGGTCTTATTTCATTGCCAAAATGTTTTTGTGCAATTTTTCCAAGCCTTTCATTCATTGGATTAGGTCTGCCTGCGGCTGCCTTGACAATTGCATCGATGTAAGATTTCGGGGCTTTTTCCCAGAACTTTGTTGATTTTATTCCTCTTTCTCTGATTGCCTGCCAAACGCTTCTTTCAAAAGATTTTTCTAGTTGGGGGCGACTTTTTAATAGAGTTCCTATAGCTGGCGTACGTCTTAATTCTCCCATTAGATTTGGAATACTGACAAAATTTGCAACTGTTTCTTTTGGCAGTTTTGCAAATTCATGTAAAATTTGATATAAAGGATATTTTTTATGCGGCTGAAACATTCCATGAATTTCCGGCTGGGTTTCTATAGATAAATCTTTTTTTCTGGAATGAATGCCCATTCTCCTCGATATTGTTCTAAAAAGAATTTTTCTTTTTCTTGTCATTGAACTTATTCTTATCACCAATTATGTTTACCCCACTACCTTAAACTTGTACCCGTACGCTATTGCGCCTTCTTTGTCGATGTCTGAGATTTTCCTGAAGACTTTTTTTACTTTTGTTCCAATTTTTATTGCCTCTTTTTTTGAGTCAACTATCTGGCTTAAAATTCTGGCTTTATTCTCTAATTCAATTATTGCAAGAAAGTATGGTGTTTCATGCTCGAAGCCCATTGGCCCTACAAACACTTCAGTGAAGGAAATAATTCTTCCTGTCCTGGGCATTTCTTTTTCTTTGAGCAATGCTTTTCTCCTGCAGTTAGGGCACACAACCCTTGCAGGAAAGAATGCTGTCCTGCAGTTCTCGCAGTAATTTCCTCTGAGAAGATATCTTTCAGGATATTTCCTCCAATTTAACGGCAAAGAAGAGTGAGTCATATTTTATAACCTCTTGTACAAGTGCACTACACATGTTGCGCCTGAACCTCCAACATTGTGAGTTAAACCAATTTCTGCTTTTTTCACTTGTCTTTTTCCAGCAAGACCATTTAGCTGTTCAAATGCTTCTGCTGCCTGTTTTATTCCAGTGGCCCCAACAGGATGCCCCATTTTCAGGCCGCCTGAAGGGTTAACTGAAACTTCAGCATTTAATTGAATTTTTCCTTTTTCAACTGCTTTTCCGCCTTCGCCTTTCTTGAAGAAGCCCAAGTCTTCTATTGCAAGAATTTCTGCTATTGAAAAGCAGTCATGAACTTCAGCAAAGTCAACGTCTTTCGCGCTAATCCCTGCTTGCTTGTAGGCTTCTTTTGCAGCAATTCTTGTTGCAGCAAGTTCTAACAAAGATTTCCTTCCAGTCAATCCAAGTGAATCCGAAGCCTGCGCTGAAGCAACAATTTCTACAGCTTTGTCTGAAATTTTTTTTGCTTTCTTACTCTCACACAATATGAGTGCTGCTGCCCCATCAGTAATTGGGGAGCAATCCAATAATTTCAAAGGAGAAGAAATATAACCTGAGTTCATTACATCTTCAACTGAAATTTCCCTGTGAAATTGTGCATTAGGGTTGTTCATTCCATTTCTGTGTGCCTGCACTGAACACAAAGCCATTTGTTCTTCTGTTGTGCCGAATTCTTTCATGTGAACCCTTGCGAGCAATGCGTATAATGCAGGGAATGTTGCCCCGTGAAAGAGTTCTGTTTCCTGGTCTCCTGCCCCACCTAAAGCAAAGGATGCCTCTTCTATTGCAACCTCAGTCATTTTTTCTATTCCACCAACTGCAACTATGTTGTATTCCCCTGATTTTATTGCGAGATATGCTGTCCTTAATGCTACTCCTCCTGAAGCGCATGCTGCCTCAACCCTTGTTGCAGGAATTGGTGTTAATCCTAATTGGTCCGCAATTAATGCTCCAATGTGCTCCTGTCCAATAAATCTTCCTGAAGCCATTGTGCCTCCATAAATTGCCTGAATGTCTTTTCCTTCTATTCCTGAATCCTCTATTGCCTTCATTCCTGCTTCAGCTATTAGTTCCCTGAAGCTTTTGTCCCAGTGCTCCCCGAATTTTGTGCATCCAACCCCAATTATTGAAACGCTTCTCATGCTATTTTCACCAATTTCAATTTTTTTTCTTTAATTTTTGCTCTTCTTCTCTTGAAAGGCCTGCTTAAAAAATTGACTGCTTTTCCAAAGCCTTTTGCTGGCTCTCTCACGAAAACCAGATTTCCTTTTCCGTCAACGTAAACGTGCGCGTAGTTTTTTTTGATTTCACTCAAAGCATAACTGGAATTTTCTTTTAATAGTTTTTCTCTTGCCGCATTCCTTGCAATTAATTTTATTCTTTTTCTCACCCAACTGCTTTCTTTGCTTCCATAAAAAAAGCCTAAACCCCATAAAGCTGCAAGCGGGATAACAAAGGGCTTGATTCTTCCAAGTAATGGCCCGCCAGAACCTATTAATGCTGTTGTCACATCCCTTGTATCTCTGTTGACCATCAATTTTCTTATGATTTTCTTGTTTCTTTCGCTTAATTCATCAAACGGAATTTTCAGTCTTTTAATTTTCATTTTTCATCACAAGCTCTTCAGTTTCTTCCTGTGCTTCACGTATTCCGCATAAGTAAGATATTCTTTCTCTTTTATTTGCTCAAATACTTTTTTTTTTGCTCTCTTGTGCTGAATGTTTTTTGTTGTTGTTAGAATGAATGCGTCGCTGCCTGCCCCTGAGCCATAGCTTACAACTAAAATTTTTTCTTTTGGCTGAACCTTGTCCAGTACAGAGCATAACCCTATCATTGAGGCAGCAGAATAAGTGTTTCCAATGAATGGAACAATCATGCCTTGCTCTAATTGTTCTTGCTTGAATCCCAGAATCTTTCCTGCCTGTGAAGGGAATTTGGCGTTAGGCTGGTGGAATACTGCATACTTAAAATCTTCTGCTTTCATTGAATTTTTCTCCATTATTTTTTTTGCTGCTGAAATAACATGCCTGAAGTATGCAGGTTCACCAGTAAACCTTCCTGCGTGCCTTGGGAATTCTGCGTGCTGTCTCCTCCAGAAGTCTGGCGTGTCTGTAGTGAAAGAATAGGTGTCTTCTATTGCTGCAATTATTTCTTCCTCTTTTCTTCCAATTATTATTGCTGCTGCGCCTGAGCCTGCAGTGAATTCTAGTGCGTCATTAGGCCTGCCTTGAGCTGTGTCTGTGCCTATTGCCATTCCGTATTCAATCATTTCACTTTTAACCAGCCCAATGCATGCCTGCATTCCTGCTGTCCCTGCCTTGCAAGCAAATTCAAGGTCTGCTGCCATTAAGTCCGGGCCTGCATTTATTGCGTCACAGACAGTTGAAGCTGTAGGGTTTACTGCGTAAGGATGGCTTTCTGATCCAACATATAATGCCCCAATTTTTTGCGGGTGAATTTTTCCTGTTTCTATTGCTGTCCTTGCTGCCTCTACTGCCATAGTGCATGCGTCCTCATCAAATGAGGCAACTGCCTTTTCTTTTACTCCTAATCCTGCTGAAATCTTTGCTCCGTCTTTCCTCCATGTCCTTGCAATTTCTTCCACTGTAATTCTTAATACTGGAACATATGTTCCGTATCCCACAATTCCTGTTTTTTCGTGCATAACAATCAATTCATTAAATCCTTTATTTTAAGATTTTCTTCTTAGTCGTTTCATTCTTTTTCTGTACTTATAGCTGCTTCCCCAAAGATCTAAATTAAACGGGTCTTTACGCAATTGCGGGTTGCCTTTTTTGAATATTGGGGCTCCACTTTCATTTAGGCGAAAAAATTCTGAATTAAGTAATCTGCCTTTTTTAGAACGAAAAAGGTTTTTCGCCATACTTGTCACTCCTTAAAAATTTTTTATATATTCATTTCTTTAAGTATTTGCTTTGCCCTTTCAGCTGAAATATTTTTTTCTTTTGTCATTTGCTCTGCAATGCTTTCTATCTGCACTCCTATTGCGCCTGCCATTACTGCAATGTTTTTTGCGTGCAGTTTCATGTGGCCTCTCTGTATTCCTTCTGTTGCCAGAGCCCTCAATGCAGCGAAATTGTTTGCTAGGCCTACAGAGGCTATTACTCCAGCAAATTCCCTTGTGTTTTTCACGCCCAAGATTTTCACTGCAATTCTGGCAATTGGGTTGCTTTTTGTTGTTCCTCCTATAAGGCCCAGTGCAAGGGGCAATTCGATTTCTCCAACTAAATCCCCTTTTCCGTCTTCATAAAATTTTGTTAAAGGCTTGTAACTTTTATTTTTCCAGCACGCAAAAGCGTGTGCCCCTGCTTCTATTGCCCTCCAATCATTCCCTGTTGCAATTGTTACTGCGTCAACCCCATTCATTATTCCTTTGTTGTGAGTGCAAGCCCTGAATTCATCTATTTCTGCTAATTCAAATGCTTGAATTATTGATTTCACGATTTCTTTTCCTTTTACTTTGAATTCCCTGAAGCTTTCCTCTAAAGCCTTTTTTGTGAATACTGCTTTTGCTTTTGCTGTCCTGTACACTGCCAAATTAGATATTATCTTCAGCCTTACTTTGCCACCTGTTATTTCCTCTATTTTTGGAGCAATTTTTTCGCACATTGTATTAACTGTATTTGCTCCCATTGCGTCCCTTACATCCACGAGCAAGTGCAGTACAAGGAACTTCTCTTTCTTTCCTTTCAATTCTCTTAAAATTAAATCCCTTGCCCCGCCGCCTGCTTTCACAAGGGCAATGTCAGCCTGATTTGCCCTCTCCAATAATTCCTTTTTCCTTGCATTAATTTCTTTTCTTGCTTTCTTTAAGTCCTTTGCAATTAATTGTATTTGGCCTATCATTATTGGCTCTGTTGCTTCTGCTTTAAATCCAAAAGCCTTTCTTGCAATCTTTGCTGCGTTTGAGGCAGCGGCAATAACTGAGGGTTCCTCTATTGCCATTGGAATAAGATAATCCTTTCCGTTAATCCTGAAGTTTGTGGCAATCCCTAAAGGCAGTTGCATTGTTCCAATTACGTTTTCCGCCATCCTGTTCGCTGAATCAAAGTCTAGTGCCCCGAATTCCTTTAATTGCCCTAATTCTTCCTCGCTTAATCCGGAGAACTCTTTAACCAATTCAAGCCTTTCCTCTAAGCTTTTGCTGTAAAACCCGCTTAACTCAGAACTTTTTTCATCTTTCCCTATTTTTTCCTTCATATCCAGGCCTTTAATTCTAAAACTTTTTAAGTGCAACAAAATATAAATACTACGTTAATCGTCAATTCAATTACGGCAATAAGCGATGCAATTCTGTTAGGCTTACTTTTCCTGTGATAAAACTGAATGCGTCGTACAAGAATTTTGTTATAGTGATTTTCAATGTGCTTATTGTTCCTATAGGCTTGTATTTAATGCTTTCATCATCCAATGCTTTCTTCAATTCCTTTGCCTTGTCTTCTGCCCCAATTATTCTCTGTATTGTTTCTTCATCTGTTTTTGCCTCTATTGTTGCATTCTTCAGATAGCCTTTCTGGAGAGCCTTGATTTTACCATTCCTTAATTCTATCCCAATTCTTTCTTTTTCTCCGTTCTCTAATTCTATTTCTGCATTAATTCTTTCGCTCCCGAAAACCGCCTTAATGCTGTCAGGCACTTTTTCGCTGTATTCATTTGCTTTCTCTATTAATCCTAATGTTTCTTGTGTGGGCTTTCCTTTTTCATTGAATGCCCTTTCAATTCTTTCCTTCAGGCTTTCCTCTGCAAAAGCAATCGGGCTAATTAATGCAATTAAAACTAAAACCATTGCAAAAAATTTCATTTAAATTTTCCTCCAAAATTTAAATATTTCAAATTCCTTTGAATTTGAAATCATTTTATCCTGCACAGCTTTTCTTCTCCCTGGAGTTCGCTCCAGTCCAGCCTTTCCTTTAATTCTGAAATCTTTTTTTTATGTCCTTTGCCCAAAGAGTATTTCGTGGGGAATTCTGTTTTCTTCACTAGCTTTTTTTTGAGAAGCTCCCTTACAGCATCCCTTGCTTCAGTGAATGAAAGCTTTGCCTGCTCTTGTATTTCTTCTATTGTTTTGCTTTCTTTTAATAATACAATTAGTGTTTCTTTTTCTTTTAAGCTTAATCCTTCTAATTCCATTTTATTGATTCTCAAAACCTTTGTTCTGCCCTTTTCTTTATGTATTCCACCCTGATGCTTACAGCCTTTGCCATTTCTTCCTGTGCACTGAGTTTCTGCATCTTGCTTGCCAAAGTTGTATCTCCAATTACGTTTTTCACCCAGTCGCTGAAGTCGTTTTTTCCTTCTTTCACATGGAAAGCAAAGGTTTCTGCCGGAATCTCCTTGAGAATTAATTCCAAGTCGCACAGACCTTTTATTGGAATTCCGTCCTGCAAGTAAAAGTAATGGTCTGGGTGCTTTACGTCTGCCAAAAGCACTGCAGCGCATTCTGCTCCATTATGCCTTTCAAGCTCATACCTCATAGAATTAGGCGTGAAGAACTCAAGCTCTCTCTTGATTGAAGCCCAAATCTTTCCGAAGTCAACCATTCTCTATGCCCTAAAAACTCTTCCAAGAAAATTCTTTTAAAGCTTGTGAATTCCTCTGTTTGTTTCAGGGGCATTGTGCTTCCAAAATAATATATATTAGTTTTATGACATTTTTTTTATCATGTTTGTGTTGAGGACCTTGAAGATTCCAGTACATTATTCAACGACTAAGTTGAAGTTGTATAAGCTTGATAGACTTACTAGAAGATTGAGTTATACTGTGAAGTTGTGGTCTAAGCTCATAGATGATAATAATATTAGGGTAAGAAGGGAATTGCAGGATTTGAGATATCAGCATTACGTGCAAGAGAAAACAAGGCTTTCTTCTGGTTTTGTTCAGCAGGCCGGAAATAAGGCTTTTTGGGTTTGGAAATCTTACCGAAAAAAGTTAAAACAAAATTCTTTCATTCAAAAACCTTTTTCTAAAAATAAGCGTATTGCAGTAAGGATTGATTACAGAACTGGAAGCATAAAAAAAGTATCTTTGAAGTTGGCTAGTTATGGCGTTGAGCTTTCAACGCTTAAAAAGCACGAAAAACTGTTTTTACTGTTGAATCCGTCTGAGTATCACTTAAAGAAACTTTCAGAAGGAAAAATACAAGATTTTGAAATAATAAAAAAGAAGGGCAAATATTTTGTTTATGTTGTTTGTGGTTTTGAGGTTGAAGAGCAAAAGCCTGAAAAGATTAGGGGAATTGATTTAGGTATAAATCGCTCTATAACAACGGTGCTGTTATCTAAAACTGAAAAACCTCAAATAAACATTTTAATAGACAAACAGAAACAAGAACTTCTAACAAAATACAATGAACTTATTGCGCGGCTACAACAGGTTAAGAAGAAAAAGAAGCTTAAGCAATTGTCTGACAAAAGGAAAAGAATAGCAGAGTATTTTGACAGAGTTCTAGCCAAACAGTTATCAAAACTTTCAGGAGAAAACGAAATAGTGGCGGCAGGTTATCCTTACAATATAAGAGCAAAGAACATGAGAGGCAATTATAATAAGAGGTTAAGAGAGGTAGTACACCAGTGGTCTTTCAGTAGATTGTTGAAGTTTATTACAGAAAAATATGAAGAGAAAGGTATGAGAGTTCTACTAGTGAGTGAAAAGTTTACTTCCAAGAAATGTTGTTTTTGCAGTTCAATGAATACAGAAAGACCAACACAACCAGAATTGCACTGTAAAAACTGCAATGCCAAAATTGATGCTGACGTTAATGCTGCAATAAATATTGCGCTTAGTGTTAGGAATGCCACAGATGAACTGGCTGCAACTGACAATGATTTCCTCTACAAAGGATTGAAGTCAGAAACCAATGAATTAATTCAGGGGTAGTTCACTATTATGTTATTTGGAATCTTTATGTTTTGGAAAGAATAAGAAAGAGGAAAACAGAATATTTATTAAGGACCTCAACTTATCTATACTTAGAGGTGGTTGTGTTTGCCAACTTTTATGAAGAGAAGATTAAGGATTAGGACAATTAAAAAGGCAAAAGAAGGGGGAGGCAAAATAACGTATAAACAGCCTGGAAATGAACTAACAAAACACACTGAACACGAACGTATTTTTTCATTAAAGACAGACAAGATAGGAAAAGAAAAAACATACGATGCTGATACAGGAATAAGAAAAAGATTGAGGGTTGTGTATCCAGAGGCCGGATATAGAAAAGGAAAAATTATTACAAAAGAGTTTGATGAACACGGAGACATAATCAAATATAAAAAAGAGGTTTATGGTGGTAGAACAATTGAAAAAGAATTTAAGGCCGGAGAATTAAAAAAGAAAATAACCACAAAAAAAGGCAAAAAGAAGACAATTGAATATACTTAATTCCACAAATTCTTCCTTATTATTCTTTTAAGGGTATGCTGTTTGAACTGCAAAGTTCCTTAACTTATCTTTTATTTTTTTTAAGAAGAACATATTCTGCTTCTGTGGGTCTTCCTCGGGAATCATATACAACAGTTTCTTTTTTTGTAGGGGTGGTTTTCTCGTGTTTTAATATTTTGCCCTTTAAATCATAATATACTATTATTTTTCTTCCCAAAATACCTCCTTTTTCTTCTCTAAAGGTTTTACTGCCCGAGATATATTTTACCTTCTTCATGTTTCTTGGATTTATTTTTTTCCTTATTTTCACTCAAAATCACCCTTATAAAATTATTTATTCTTCTTTATTATTCTTTCGCTTTGTTTTGGTGTTGGGAGGCCTTGGGTTGTGCCTATCTCGTTTATTACGCTCCAAGCGCTCGCTAGACCGAATTCAATGCACTTTCTTACATGCATTCCTTTTATGTAGGCGCTTGTAAATCCTGAGCCGAATGCGTCTCCTGCCCCCGTTGTATCCTTTGCTTTTATTGGGAAAGGCTTTCTTTCATAGAATTTTTCTCCAGCATATACTATTACTTTCTCAGACCCGCGGGTTACTGCAACAACTCTTACCCCCAATTCATTCAATCTTTTTGCTGCTTCTTTCACAGTGTTTTTTCCCGTAAATTCTTTTGCTTCGCCTTCATTCAATAACAAAATTTCCGTTCTTTCAAGTATTCCTTTCATTTTTTCTGCTTTTTTTGTCCTCTGCTCTAAGCCTGGATTGAACGCAATCTTTATTCCGTTCTTTCCTGCAAAGGCAAACAGCTTCTCAAGCACTCCATCTTCTGAGCCAAAACTGCTTATGTAGAAGAATCTGCTTTTCTTTAATTCATTCCACTTAATTTTTTTTGGAATGAAATGATTGTTTGCCCCCCTGTAAACTAAAATTGTCCTGTCCCCTCTTGCCCTCCTTATTATTATTGCAAAGCCTGAAAGATTTTTTTCATCCTGCATTATTAATTGTGTTGGAATTCCCTCTTTCTTTAATTTCTCCTTTATTTTTTCTGCTGTCAAGTCTTTTCCTAAATTCAGCAATGGCGCTGCCTTCAAGCCCTGCCTTCTAAAGCCAACAACTGTATTGAATGCCCCTCCACCTAAACCGAATTGCAGTTCCTCCAAGTCAATTTTTCTTCCATAAGGCAGGCAGATATTTGTCTGGCCTTCTATTCTCACGCACGGGGCAATCTTGAATAATTCTGATTTAATAAATACATCCTCTGAAGCAGAGCCAATTGTTATTACATCGTATTTCTTGCTCATTCAATTCCTTCCTGAATTAAATTGGTTCAAGCTTTATTTAATTGTTTTCGTTTTTGCTTTACTTCTAAGATAATTTCAATTCAATTTGAATTGAAATATTTCAAGCTGGGCTTGAAAATTTTCAAAGCTCTGCTTTGAAAATATGTCAAAATTATAAATTTTTGACATAACTTTAAATTCTCGTAATGGTATTATAGAATTGAACCAATATTTTTGAACTAGCAATTCTGGCCAGAATGAATTGCTCAACATAGGTTTACCTAGGTGTAAGAACAATGAAGGTACTCATGTTTGGATGGGAGTTTCCTCCCTTCAAGTCAGGAGGCTTAGGCACTTATTTGTACGGCTTCACCAAGGCGTTGTTCCATAAGAACGTGAAAGTAACCTTTGTAATGCCTTACACTGGAATGGAAATAAAGCCTGGCTTTGTGAATGTGGTTCAAGCCGACGGCAAGGGCTATTCGCACATGAAACTCTTTGACATAAAGGGTTTTGATTTAACGCCTTACAATCCTTCAATTGAGCTTAGTAGTTCTCATTCAGCTGGTTCAAAAATTGGTTCAAGCAAGCAGGCCTACGGCCTTGACTTTTTCTCTAAGGTTAGGGATTACACTGCAGCGTCAGTGCACAAGGTCAAGGACGAGGCCTGCGATCTAATTCACTGCCATGACTGGATGACTTATCCTGCAGGCATGATACTCAAAAAATTGAAGAGAAAGCCTTTGGTTGTAACAATTCACTCAACTGAATATGACAGGACTGGTTCGCATAACCCAAATCATAATATAAAAGAAATTGAGAGGAGAGGGCTGCATGAAGCAGACAAGGTCATTACCATAAGCAATTACATGAAGAATCAATTGATTGAAAGGTATAATGTGCCTGAAGAAAAAATTAGGGTGGTGTACAATGGCTTGGATAAAGAGCATTATGTCCTTAAAGAGAAACCCAAGGTTGGAGTGAAAGAAAAAATTGTTTTGTTTTTGGGAAGGCTTACAATCCAGAAGGGCCCTGACTGGTTCCTTGAAGCAGCTTACAGGGTGCTGAAAATCGACCCCAATGTGAAGTTTGTTATTGTGGGCAATGGGGACATGCTTCCTTCTCTCATAAATAAAGCAATTGCAATGAGGATTATTGACAAAATTGTTTTCGCAGGCTTCAGGGAGGACGTCCAAAAATATTATTCTTCTGCTGATGTTTATGTAATGCCTTCTGTTGCAGAGCCCTTTGGCCTTACAGCATTGGAGGCAATGGCTTCTCACACTCCTGTAATTATTTCAAAGCAGGCCGGAGTTGCGGAAGTTGTTCAGAACTGCATGAAGGCAGACTTCTGGGATTCAGATGAATTGGCCAACAAAATTCTTGGGGTGCTGCACTACAATGCCTTGAAGAATTCAATGAGCCAGAACGGCTTCCAGGAAGTCCAGAAGTTCTCCTGGGATGAAGTCGCAGAAAACTGCATTAATGTGTATAAGGAGGTAACGTGAAATGAATTGGAAGGATTTTTTTAGGCCGACTTTGTGGAAGCTTTTTATTACATTAATAATTTTTTTTAGTGTAATTATGGGATGCAGCTTATTAAGTATACCTCCAACTCTCACAGATAAATCACTTTACAATAATCCTTATTCTTGCCCTGCTGAATTACATCTTTATAGTTCAACAAGGTTTTCTGCCCCATTTCTTCAAATTGCTTACCTTGGAATTTTAATTGCAATTTATTTAATAGTTTGTTTAATTATTTTTGCTTATAATAAATTTAAATTGAAGAATTATTTAGAGTGAAAAAGTAATGCCGTCAATTTGCTTGTATTTTCATGTGCATCAGCCTTACAGGCTGAGGAAGTACAGTTTCTTTGATATTGGGAAGAACCATAATTACTTTGATGTTAATGCAAACAATTTCTATTTAGAGAGAATTATCAGGAAATGCTATGAGCCCACAAACAAGAAGCTCTTGGAATTAATTGAAAGGCATAATGGAAGATTCAAGTTCTGCTTCAGCATTACAGGCATTCTCTTGGATCAGTTAGCTGAATTCAATCCCAAAATAATTGATTCCTTCAAGGCTTTAGTGGACACTGGCAGTGTGGAATTGTTTGATGAAACATATTATCATTCTCTTGCTTACCTGGTTTCAGAGAAGGAATTCAAGGCGCAGATTGAATTGCATTCAAAGAAGTTCAAGGAATTGTTTGGGGTAAAACCGAAAATATTCAGGAACACTGAGGCAATGTACTCCAATGACATTGCAAGGATTGCTGGGGATTTAGGTTATAATGCAATTATTTCTGAGGGCTTATCAAATGTGCTTGCCTGGCGTTCTCCCAACTATATTTACACTGCAAAGGGCTCAAAGATTAAAGCCCTATTAAGGAATTACAAGCTTTCAGACGACATTGCCTTTAGGTTTTCCACTCGCGACTGGGCTGAATGGCCTCTTAAAGCAGACAAGTATGCTTCCTGGCTTTCTGCCTGTGACGGGACAAACATTAACTTGTTCATGGATTATGAGACTTTTGGAGAGCATCAATGGCCTGAGACAGGCATATTTGATTTTTTGGATCACTTGCCTGGAGAGGCATTGAAGCACAAGAATTTAGAATTTTGCACTGCTTCAGAGATTCTGGAGAAATACAAGCCCGTAGGAGAATTTGATGTGCCTTACACTGCTTCCTGGGCTGACGTGCACAGGGATCTTTCCGCCTGGCTTGAGAATGAAATGCAGAGGCAGGCCTTTGCTGAATTAAAATCCATTGAATTAAAAGTCATAAATTCAAAGAATTCTTCTTTGATTGATGCCTGGAGAAAGCTTGGAATAAGTGACCACTTTTATTACATGTGCACTAAATGGTTTGCTGACGGCGATGTACACAAATACTTTAATCCTTATTCTTCCCCTTATGATGCCTTCCTGAATTACATGAACTGCCTTTCGGACTTAAAGCAGCAGTTGACCCACAAGAAAGTAAAGCCCCAGGGCTTTTGGGCGAAATTGCTTGGCAAATTGAGTTAAATTTATTAAACGATTATTCCTATTTAATATGATTTTTTTTTGTAATGAGTTAAAAGAGGTGAAAAGCAAAATGGATTCAAGTGAATTTTTTGGCACTAAAGCAGGAATTGTGTGGGGCGCCCTGAAGGACAAGAAGCCCTTGACGGTGCACGACATAAGAAAGGCTACAAAGCTTAGGGCAGAGCACGTTTACGGCGCTTTAGGCTGGCTTGCAAGAGAAGGCAAGATTGGAATCAACGGAAACAGGTTCTTCTTAACAGAATAATTTTTTTATTTTCTCTTTTATTTTTAATTATTTTTTTAGTTGTTTTTAGCGTCTGCCTGCTATTGCAGCATGAAATACCTTTACACCTAATATAGGAATAATTTTTTGTTTAGGTAATTTTTGCATATCATTATGATAACGCTCGTTGTGTGTAAGTATAATTTTTTTATTTTTGGTTAATACCCCCAGATAAGTGAATTCGAGGTATTTTTTTCCCCTAGTTTCTTGAGTAGGCTCAACCCAAACAATATCTCCTACTTTAAATGGTGCTTTAGATTCTCTAAGTATATCCAGTGTACCAGAATGAATTGTTTCTCTTTTTAATATTTCAGGTTTTGCTGTGTAATAACTAATTTTTCTTCTTTTATCAGTAATTATTGAAGGCAGTTTCTTTTTTTTAACTATTATCCGCCTTCTTGGTATTAACTCCATCTTTTATCACCTTTTGTAATTACAAACATTTACCTTTAAATATTATAACACTTAACTACTATTTAATAATTTCTATTTGCTTAAAGCCAATTCGTAGGCGTGCAGATAATTCTGTATTAGTTTGCTCCAGTCTGCAAGCGAGGCAAGCTCTTTTGCTGCAATCTTTCTGTCCATTCTCTCCTGCTTGCTCATCTTGAAGAGAGAGTGCATTAAGTGCACTAATTCCATTGTTTCTTCTCTCCTTGTCTTTCCTTTCCTGTGCAGTACTTCAATTGCCCCTTTGATTTTCTTTTTCTGTGTTTCCTCAATGAATTGCCCGAATCCTGCCAAGTCTGTTGTAATTGAGGGAACAGCTAGTGCTGCTGTTTCTAATGGAGTGTAACCCCAGGGCTCATAGTATGAAGGGAAAACCCCAAGGTGCGAGCCAGTTATTGCCGGGTAGTAGTTTAATCCAATCAATCCATCTGCTGGGCTCAAATATGTTGGATAAAATATTACTTTCACTCTGTCTTCTTCTCTGTTCAGTAATTCGTTTCTTTTTATTGCCTGCAATATTTCGTCTCTTTCATCTACATTGAATGCGCAGATTGGAGGCATTTGCCCCCTGTGGCTCCTGAACCTTAAAACAATTTTCTTTATGTTGTCCAAGAATTCTTCTTCAAACAATGCTGTCCTGTTCAAGTCTTTTCCCTGCACTATTGCTTCAAATATCTGCCTCTGCACTTTTGGTGTCTCCTGTTCCAATGCGTCTTCTATCATTTGGTATAAGGCCAAATTTTCCATTACTGTCTGGTTCCTTGAATTAATGTCTGCTGCAATCCATACAAATGCAACAATTGTTTTCTCTGTTTTTTCTTCTTTCAGTTTTTTGTTCAATTCCCCTAACGCGTCAATAAACAAATCAATCCCTTTGTTGTGGAATTCATATCTCCCTGCAATGAAATAGAATAAGCTGTTTTCAACTTCAATGTTGTAGTAAGGGCTGAAGTACGCTTCCACGAAAGCCCTAATCCTGTTCCTGTACTGCCTGTGCAGTATGGACAAGTCTTCCATTATTGGGAACTGCTCCATGTCCAATCCGTTTGGCAGCACCACATCAGGCTTTTTTCCTAAAATGAATTCTGCTTCTTTTGACACTGCCTCGCTCACTGCACTGAACACATTTGCGTTTAAGGCGCAGGCTTTTTCTGTTAAATGCTTTGATTGGACAGTGTAATTGTACGCCAGCTCGTTTCCTGCAGTCTTTTTCTCCCTGAATCCTTCTTCAATTAATTCGTATAAATCTTCCCTTTTTGTTTCTGCTATTGTTCTGCCTAATACTGTTGCGTGGGTTGTGAAAACAGTTTTTGCCTGAACCTTTTTTTCCTTGAGGTAAAGAAGTACAGCTCCACTCAGCCATTCATGCAGGTGCACTATAATTTTTGTTTCATTGAAATAAGAGTGTTTAATAATTTTTTCGATTAGTATTCCTGTTGCCCTGCCCCACACAATGGGTTCGTTGAACCAGTCGTCCGAAACATAAGAGTCAATCTTGAAGGAATCCCATAATTCTTTTTTTATCTGGTTTGCCTGTCCTTTTAATGCATTAAAATCTACGAGAATGCATTCTGTGTGCCCTGCCGCGATCCATTGCCCGTAATAGCATTTAATTCCATATTCCATTTCCATTTCAGAGAAGATCTTCTGCAGTTTTGCCTCTGCTTTCTTTTCCTCGAATTCCACTTGCGCTTTCTTTTCATAGTAAGGGCCGATTGCAATGTATTCCTTCAGGTTTTCCCTCATCTTCTGCGCCTTGCTGCTGAGAACTGTGTGAATGCCTCCAATCTTGTTCCCAATCTCATAGCTTACCTCAATTACGGCCAAGTCTTCTTTTAGATTCATTTTTTTGCCTTTTAATATTATGTTCAATGGGTTCTTAAACATTTACAGAATTAGTTTTTTTAAATAGGTTCTATTTCTTTTTCTGCGATAAAGCAGGCTTCCTAAAAAATATATTGGAAAAAGAACTTGCATCATTATCCTAACTTAAAAACAGCCTGAAATTATGCTTCAGAGCCAGTTAAAAACGAGAAGAACCAATTTCTGCGAGCTTATTAAAAGAATTATTTGCCGTATTTAAATTAATGAGACCAAAAATATTGGAAGGAGAAAAAGTTACTGTTATTATTCCAGCTTGGAATGAAGAGGGCTTTATTGGAAGAGTTTTGAGATCATTAATAAAATGGCGAGAAGAAGACCCAAACTTAAGAGAAGTATTAGTGGTGGATGACGGTAGCACAGATAAGACTGCAGAAATTTCTAGGGAAATTGGAGTTAAAGTAATCCCCTCGGGACCAGAAAAAAGGGAACGCTTGGGGAAAGGGCAAGCATTTTTGGCTGGAGCAAAATACGCAAAAGATAAAAATTCCACAATTCTTGTTTCTTTGGACGCTGATATATTAGATTTTACACCAAAAAAGTTAACTGGCCTAATTGCAGAGTTGAAAACAAAAAAGCTTAATATGTTAATTGCAATACAGTTAGAGCATAAATCCCCTATAAAACATGTTAGTGGATTTGTTTTTCCTAAATTTTCTCCGTTCCCTGTCTTTCAAGTGACCCCACAAAAAGAACTAAGTGGGCTAAGAGCATTTAGGATCACAGCTTTAGAACCCTTACTTAGAAAAAAAGGTAAATGGCTTGAAATGATTAAAGGATTTGGCTTAGAAGTAGCTATGAACAAATTGATTCCAAGGCAAAGCTTTTCAAAGATAACTTTTGAGACAGCATCCGCTTTCAGAAAAAGCCCAGCACAACAAGTAAGAGAAATAATTAGAAGTGAAAAGCTGTCTTCAGAGAGGGCTGCTTTAGCTAATAAGATAAAAGAAATAAAAAAAGGAGACAAGATGAAAGCAAAAAAATTACTTGTAAGAGCAAAGAGAAGATTTTCACACATAAGATAAATTGTAATTAGCACAATACGTCAAAACAAGAATTTTTCCTGCAAATATTAAATGTTGTCTTTTATTCTGCCGCTCAGGTAGCCTGCTGCCATTTCAGGGGGCACTTCATTCAATACAATGTATGCCCCTTTCTCTACCCCGCCCCAGACTTTGTGCACGTTAGGGTATACCTCAATGTGGAAGTGGTAGTGTGGGATCTTTCCCAAATTCTGGTGCAGAATGAAATTGAATGGAGCCCTTTTTATTATTTCAGAGTATTTATTGAACAATTCTTTCACTGTCTCCCCTAATTCCTTTAATTCCTCTTCATTCAATTCCTGAAGAGAAGAATAATGTTTTTTTGTTACTATAAGGGTTTCATAAGGCCATTTTGAGGCGTAAGGTGCAATTACCGCAAAATGCTTTTTTTCTAAGACTTTTCTCTCTGTCTGCATCTCCTTTTTTATTATCTCACAGTAAATACATTTCTTTTTCTTCTTGTAGTATTCTTTTGCTGCATCCAATTCGTTCTGTATCCTGTGCGGAATTATTGGGAAGGTTATTATTTGCGCGTGAGTGTGGCTTAATGAAGCTCCACATTCCCTGCCGTAGTTTTTAATGCAGAGCACATACTTTACGCCCTTCTTTTTCTTCATTGCCTCAGTTCTTGCCTTAAATGACCTGAAAAGCTCTGTCATTTGTTCTGCGCTTTCATCATAGAATTCCTGCCCGTGGTCTGGGGTTTCAATTACAATTTCATGGTATCCAAAAGCAGAAATGTTTTCATAGAAGTCTTTTCTTTCTTTCACTGCTTTTATTTCAGGGCTTACTGCAGCAAACTTGTTTCCTATTACCCTTAAAGTCCATTTCTCTCCCCCTGCCCTGTATGTTTCTGGCGGGGTCATTGCCTCATTGCCTGGGCAGAAAGGGCATTTGGAGTCATAATTCTTTTTGTCTTCTTCTTTTCTTTGTTCTATCTCCTTTAAATCCGAGGGCCTTTTGGCTCTGTTTGCTGCGATTATAACCCATTCATCTAAAAGATAATCTTTGCGGAATTCATTTTTGCTTTGATTTTCTGCCTGCATAATTCTTTAATTGCTTTGCATTTTAAAAGATTATCATTTAATTTTGTTTCTGAACCAAAACTCTTTAATAATTTCTTTTCCTTAGTTTTAGTGGTTGCATTATGAAATTGAATCCTTTGATTTTCAGGGAGTATGATATTAGGGGTTTGGTGGACAAAGACCTTTCACCTGAGTTTGCTGAATTGATTGCAAAAGGCTTTGCTGCCTTTTATTTCAAGCACAAGGGCTTTTCTTTAGGCAAACCTAAATTTATTGTTGGAAGAGACAACAGGTCCAGCTCTGAGTCTTACGCTAAAGCAGTTATTTCTGGTCTTATTTCAGCAGGAATTGAGGTAATAGATGTTTCCATTGTTCCTATCCCACTCTTTTATTTTGCTATTGTGAACCTAAAGGCTGAAGGTGGAATAATGGTTACAGGCTCTCACAATCCCCCTGAATTCAGTGGCTTCAAAATGTGCATTGACAGGTGGCCAATCTTCGGAAAGCAGATTCAGGAAGTAAAAAAATTCATTGAAGGAAAGAAGTTCCATAATGCAAAAGAAAAGGCTTCAGTTGTGCAGAAGGACATTATTGAGCCTTACTTGAATGAATTGAGGAACAAGTTTTATTATGAGAGGAAATTGAAGGTTGTGATTGATGCAGGCAATGGCACTGCAGGGATTGTTGCCCCAAGGCTTTTGCGTTCTCTTGGCTTTGAGGTTGTAGAGCTTTACTGCAACCTTGATGGAAGCTTTCCCAATCACCTGCCTGACCCTGTGGTTGAGGCAAATGTAGAGGAATTAAAGTCCGCTGTAGTAAGCGAGAATGCTGATGTAGGCATTGCTTTTGATGGTGACGCAGACAGGATTGGAATTATAACTGAAAAAGGTGAAAGGATTGAGTCAGACATTCTTCTTTTATTGTTTGCAAGGCAGCTTTTGGCAAAGAAGCCTAATTCCAAGATTATTTTTGAGGTTAAATGTTCTCTGTCCTTAATTGAAGACATTAAAGCCCATAAGGGGGTTCCTGTGATGCACAGGACAGGCCATTCTTACATAAAGCAGAAAATGCAGGAGGAAAAAATTCCTTTAGGAGGGGAAATGTCAGGCCATATTTTTTTTGCTTATGATTACTATGGCTTTGATGATGCAATCTATGCTGCCTGCAAGTTGCTTGAATTGCTTTCCTTTTCAGATAAGGCCTTGAGTGAAATGCTTGTTGATGTTCCAAAGTATTATTCTACGCCTGAAATCAGGGTTTACTGTTCTGACGAAAAAAAATTTACGGTAGTGGAAAAATTAAAGAAGTCTTTCAGGAAAGAGAAGGGGGCAGAATTGATTGAAATCGACGGAATCAGGATACAGTATAATGATGGTTGGGGATTGGCAAGAGCATCAAACACCCAGCCTGCATTGATTTTAAGGTTTGAGGCAAAAACCCTTGAAAGGCTTGAGGAAATAAAGAATTTGTTCAGGCAGAAGCTGAAGGAAATCAAAGAATTAGAATTGGATTTCTAGCTTTAATCAGCTTTCAATTAATTTCGCCTTAATTTTCTTGTTGCTTCCTTTCGCCAAATAGTTTCCTTTTCTTGTCTTCTTTATTTCTATTTCAGTCCATTCCCTTCCAATCCTCTTCCATCTTTTTATGTAATTTATTCCTTCAGGGAATTGCGGTTTAACTAAAACCTGCTTTTTCGCTGCATTTACTTTCATTCCCAAAAGGAACTCATCAATTATTTGAATTAATAATGCGTGAGCCCATAACTGCATTCCACATCCAGTTAATTCACTGCTTTCGGAATTCCAGCATTCCCCTATTCCCCCAATGCAGTCTTCCTCCAAGTCTTCAATCAATATTTTTGCGTAATTCCATCCTTTCTCTGCATTTCCTTGAGTGAATTCTGCCATGCTCATCCAGGCTGTTGTTAGGCTCCAGGCTTGGCCTTTATGGTAAGCATTGGGTGCATACCCTATTTCCCCTTTTGCCCTTGTCCTTACCCCTTTCTTGCATGAAAAATTCCCTGACTCAAGTTCCTTTATTATTTCCTTATGCTTCAATTGCCCTAACATCAAAGGCACCAGAACATTCGCTGTTTTCCCTGTATCCTTTTGCCCTGCAATTATCCTGTCAGCATAAAATTTTTTTTCAGGAACAAAAAACTTTTCTTCCAGCAATTTCCTTAATTCTTTTACTTCTTTTTCTAGTTCTTTATGGATGGAATGAGATCTGGTATAATGCAACAGTTTTGCTGATGACTCTAATGCTTTAATGTAAAGGCTTTGAATTTCTATTCCTTTATCTTTTCTGTTGTATGAGTCCATCCATGTTTCATTCTCCTTGAAGTCATGCTCTAAGAAAAGGTCTCTGTCGAAGTCCTGCTTTCTCACAAAATTCAAAGTCCTCAAAAACTCAGCTGAATTTTCTGCAATAAAGTTTTTGTCCCCAGAAAATTGAACATATTTTTTTAATACAATTAAATATAAGAGAGAGGCATCAATTGAATTAAAGCTTTCATTCCCTGAGCTCAAAAAATTTGGGATTCTTCCCTCAATTGCTTTCCCTGCAAGTGTCCTCAGTATTGTTTTCGCTTTCTCAAAGTACCCTAATTCAAGGAGTGCAGGAATGCTCCATAATAAGTCTCTGCCCCAGTACTGAAGGAACCATGGATAGCCTGCATAATGCAAGTCATTGTTTTCAAGCAGTTTTAATCCTACAACGCCCCAATTGAATCCTTTGACTAAAGCCCCATTGTCTGATTCAATCAATTCATCAATTGTTTTCTCGTACAATGCTTCCTTTATTTTCAATTCCTCTTCAAAGGATTCTATTGCTGCTTTTTCCCTGCCACAAAATATAGTTATGTAGAATTTATTCCCTTTTATTTTTATTTTTCCAGGAATAAAGCACGATTGCTTTTCTCCACCAGGATAATGCATCTTGTAGCATTCTTGGGGTAGGAATTCCATTGAGCAGTTTGCTGCTTCAATTCTGGCTTTCCCTAACTCATTTCCTATTTCTATTGTGTTTCCAATCTTTTTTACCTCGTATTTTCTTTCAGTGTAATTCTCTTCTCTTTTCCTTATATTTACAGCCAATTCTAATTTGTATTCTTGCTCTCCCACACTTTCCATTTCAATCTGGAGAACGCTTGAGTGCTCTGGCATCAGAAGGCTTTGCTTTATTTTTTCTCCATTGCTTAGTTCAAAATAGTGCACTGCCTTTGCCCCGTTGTATTCATTTTTTTTGCAGTTGCTTTCATTCAGCCACTCCTCTTTTCCTTCTTTGATTACCTTGAATGCAAGGTATTCTATTATTTTCAGGTCGTTTTCCCATAATCCTGCCCACTTGCTCTTGAACCCTGAATCCGCATGCCTTTGAAAGAATCCTTTGCCCCCAGAAAGAATGTAATAGTAATTTGCCAAATCTTTTTCTTTTTCTATTGACTGCATTTGCTTCCCTTAGAATTAGATTGAATATTGTTTTAATTTTATTGTAATTTGCCTTTAATCCTGCTTTCTTTCAGCAAAAATTTTATACTTGAACACTCATTCTATTTAAGCTATGATTAAATGCATTAAATTGTCGTTGGTTTTGTTGGCTCTGGTTTTCTTGTTTAACGGTGCTTTTTCTTCCATTCTGACTTTGACAGAGCAGCCAACCTATTATTCTATTGATTCAGGCGCTTACACAGCACAGGTAAGAAGGGATTCAAATGGGGGAATAATTGATTTTCTTGTTATTAAGGGGTCTTCTAACAGGCAGTTTTTATATGCAGGCGCTCCCTCTAATGAATGTGGAAATAATGGTGTTCAACAAAGGGACTCTTATTCAAGATATACTGCAGCTCAATGCATGGCTTCTCCTCCTATTATAAAAATAATTGAAAACACCCCTACGAGAATTAGAATTGAATTTTTTGCTCGAACTGTGACTGGTTATACTGATTTTAATTTTCACGGAATTTACACTTTTTATCCTTTTAACCTAAACACTCCAGCAAAAATTTTCTTTCACTCTGATTTTAATAACACTGAATCATGTACTGGTTCATGTACTACTTGGGTATCTCAAATATTGCAGGCAAACCCTAATACTGATGCTAATGGATTGAACACAGCTGTCTGGAATAATTCAAGCAATAATTGGGTTGAATCAACTTCTTTAGGAAGCGAACACTATAAAGGCTTGGGAGGAAATTTTGCTGCAACTGCGGGATATCATTCAACTAGAAATGATTTTTTTGGTTTGGTCGCCCATGACATAAGCTTTTTGGATAACCTTTACCCTATTAGAATTACAAGTTTTAATAGCAGAATTTCCCCCCACATTTTGTGGAATTCTGCTGAACCAACAGGCCCCCCAAGAGACTGGAATGCTGTTACAATGATTTTCTTGGACAGCAATGGCTCTAACTCAAAGAATTCTTTGGGGCAGTATGCTTTGGATTACAGGAATCCTGACACTATTGCCTTCACTGAAGGAGCTTATTATTTGGATGATTACGGTGACTACAAACATGATGGCTTCAATGAAGGGAAAGGCTCCTACGAAATGACTGCTGTTGGAAATAAGGTTGATTTTGTTTTGCATGCAACTGCCTTCAACCGCTATAAGCCTGCTTTTGAAATCCGCAATTATGCTGCTGCAACAAAGCCTCGATTGAAGTATAACGGCTTGGAGCAGGCAGAAGGAACAAACTTTAATTCTGACATTAATACAGACACTGGTATTGCTGTTGTTCAGTGGCTTGGAGATTTGATTAATGCAAATGCAAGGTTTGAGATAGCTGATTCTTTTCCAGTTCTTTTAAGCACTCAGGTTGTTTTCCCTAATGGCGATGAAAGCCTTTTAGGTGATAGCACTGTTCAATGGAAGGCTCTTTCTGCTGCAAGCGTTCAGCCTCTGACTGCTTTACTTTACTATGATTCAGACAATAATCCGGGCAACGGCATGACCTTGATTGTAAGGGACTTGAATTTGTTTGCTCCGCCTTCAGGTTCGTGGGGGGGGTGCACCAGCACTGATTTCACTTCAAATCCAACGTGTTTTTTTGTTTGGGGCACACCTTATATTCCCAATGGAAGCTATTACCTTTACGTTGAATTGAAGGACAGCTCAAATATTGCTTTTGATTATTCTGATGCTTCTTTCAGCGTTTTTAATTTGATGCCTGGAAAGCCTGACAACCTTGATGTAATTAAATTCAAGGATTTTTTTATTGAACCTGTTTCAGGCCGTTTGGACCAAAACTTTTACTTTAATGCAACTGTAGAGAACGTAAACGAAAAGTGTGCTGTTCAGGCGCCAAAAATTGATTTTGGTTTCTTTCTCTATGACGAAAACGGTTTTCCTATTCAGGGCGGTTATGATTTCACAAATGTTCAGATTGCTTTTAATGAGCAGAAGGTTTTTGACCAGAACATTTCCCCTGAATCAATTCCTTTGATTGAGGGAAAGAATTATTATGTTACAGCTAAAGCCAGGGTTTCTTCTATTGGCAGCTGCCCTCAGGAGACACTTCTTTCCAATAACGAGCAGACCCGCTTTTTTTCAATACTTTTGCCTCAAAAGAGTGTTTCAGGGCTTCCTGAATTTGACTCTAAACTTCTGCCTTTAACTTTGCTGCTGTTCCTGTTTTTTCTCTTGAAAAAATAAGCTTATATTTTGTTTGCCTTCCAATTTTTTGCGTGGTTTGAATGGGTTTATTGGATGGCATAATTTCCTTCTTTAAAAAAATTTTTTCATCAAAACCTGAAGTAAAAGAAACTCAGGAAGAAAAAATGTATTCCTCCATTCCTTCAGAGCTCCTATCTTTTATTGAAGCAAGGGTTTCAAAAGAAAAAGAGGAATTGGAGAAGAATTCATTAATTAAGTTCTCTGAGGTTAAGCATTACATAAAGGAGCTCAGGCTTTCCTTGGATGAATTGAAGGCAGCTTCTGTTAAGATGGAGGAAGGCGACCCCAAGCTCAGGAGGATTGTTGCAACAAGCAAGGATAATTTGATCCAGCACCTCAATTCTTTAATAAAAAAATTGGAGCCCCCCTCTTCAACGGAGTATGATGCCCTGAAAAATTACTGCTTGAATTCCTCTTCCCTGCTTGAATCCGAAATCAATTCTTTGGGCAAAAGCATTGCTTATACAAGCTTTATCCTGAAAGATCCAATGAAAAGGCTGGGTTTAAAAATAAAGGAATTGAATTCAATTTTTGTTGATTTAAGGAAACTCTTCGAGGAAAAAAAGGACTTATCTTTTCTGCCTCAGCTCAAATCCCAGTTGGCTGAAATACAGAAAAAATTGCCTGAGCTCAAGGAATCACAGAAGATGGTTAAACTAGAGGAAAAGAATTTGGGTTCACTTGAAAAAAAATTGAAGGAGTCAAATGGGGAACTTATTTCTCTTAAGAATTCGCCTGAGGCATCGGAGTACAATAAAGCGCTTGAGGAAATTGATGAATTAGAGAAAAAGAAGAATGAGCTAAAAGGAAAGCTTGTTGAACTCTTTGCGCCAATAGACAAGCCCTTGAAGCGTTTAAGCCAATTAATTGAATCAGAGCAGTTTCCGGCAAGCCCTGAAGAAATTCAGGTGTTGGCTGCGCTTTCCTCTGACCCTTTCACTTCCTTGAAGCGCGACCCAAAGGCAGTTCACATAAAAAAAATTCTTTCCTACTTGAAGGAATTAATTGAAAAAGAAACAATTTCTCTGAAGGAAAAGGAGAAGGACAAAAAGCTTGAGTCAATTGAAGAGCTTCTCTCACTTAATTTTTTTGACAAGTTTTTCTGGGAGTTTAATTCAATTGAGGTGAAATTCTCTGAATTAGAGAAGAGCCTTAGAAAGCATTCCATTACCTCAAAAATACTTGAAATGGAAAAAACTATTGAGGGGATTGAAAGGAGCCTGCAAGAAAAAAAGGAGGAGCTTTCAGAGCTTGCCCAGCAGATAGAGCGCAAGATGGATGAGGTTCATTTGCTTGAAAATTCTATTTCTTCAAGTGCATCGAGCATTTCAGGCAAAAAGATTCTTTTTTCCCTGCAAAAGAAAGGCGCAGAAAATGAGTGAAAGCCAGTTCTTCAGCAAATTCTTGCCTTTGAATTCCCTGAAAGGAAAAAGCATTCTCTTTGACTCCAGGTCCCAGAAGGAAAGAAGCTCTTTGTCTCTCTCTTTTCTAAATGAAATTCTTTCAGCAGGCATTCCATCAATTTATTTTTCTTTTGACCAGCCCCCAGAACTGCTTAAAAGCCTGCAACTTAATTCAGGAAACCTCAGGTTTATTGACTGTTATTCCCGCTCTCCAGCCTATGATTTCCTTTCCTCTGAATTAAACAATTTCACTGAATCATTCAAAGGTCCTTACTTTATTGCCTTCAATTCCATTTCCTCTTTTCTTGCTTTTAATTCCCCTAATACTTTATATCATTTCCTTTTCTTTGAGCACAACAAAATAAGGAAAAGGAATGCAATTGCATTGCACTGCATTGATTCAGGCCTTCATGACAGAAAGCTTTTTGAATTAATAAAAAAATTGACTGACCTTCACCTTAAAGCGAGCGAAGAAAGAGGCCTTGAAAAAATAAGCATTGTTCCTTCTTCAAAGAATTTTTTTGATTTTAAATTAAAAGAATTCAGTATATTTTAGGCGTTTTAGGCTAGCTTAGGGCTTTGAGTCAATTCAAGGGTTTTGTCGCAGAACTGGCTTATGGTGTTTATTACATCGGTTTTTTCAGGTGACTTCACCATCAAAAATAAACCCATTAATTTTGATTCCTGGAGCTTGCTTACTATTGAATGAATAAATCTTTCTACGGCTTCCATATTGTTGTATATAAGCAAGGTTGAAATAGAGTCAAATATGAGGAATGCTGGTTGCCCGTGCATCTTATCTATTGCGTTTTCTATTGCCTGGCTTAATTCAACTAGGTTGTTAGGGCTTTCAATGTACTGGCAGTTTTTTGCATCTAATTCTATTCTCCCTGTCATCCTTGTAATTCCATCAATGAAGTGCATTGCACTTATATCCAGTTTTTCTGCTTTGAGTATTTCGTTCAGGAACTGGAATGACCTGTTCAGCGTAATGTAAATTCCTTTCTTTTCTGTTTCTGCAGAAAAAAGCTTTATCAATTCAATGTTTATGCGCGAGAAGGTTGTAGGCTCAACCAAAAGCAAAGTGGTAAAATGTTTTTTTGGCAGGTCTTCAAGCATTTGCAGTATTTTTAGGTCCAAGCCCCTGCGCGGGCTTAATAATTCTGTGAGTTCCTCTTCTTCCGTGAGCTCTTTTTTTACGTCAGTGAATTCTATTTTTTTGCTCAGCCTGCCTTTCTTTAGTTCTTCCTCTGCTTCCTCTATTTTTGCCCGATGTTTTCTGATTAAAGACCTTAGCTCTTTTATTGCCCTCTTCCTTTTCTTCTTAATCGTTTTTTTGCCTTTATGCTTAACTTTATTTTTTACTTTTTTGATTTTTTTTGTTTTTACTTTTATTTTTTTCTTTTTGCCCATTTTTAATTCCTTTTTATCAGAATTCTTCGAATAATTCTTGTTTTGATAATACTTTTATTCCTTCATTATTTATAATTATTGGGTGCAGCTTTTCTGAAATCTTTGTTCCCCTCATTTTTAATATACCTATACTTCTCACAAACCTGTTCTCTATCTTGCTGTGGTATAAAAGAATTACCCCGTCTGCAACGTATTCCTCTAACCCAAACAGGCTTCTTGTCTTATCTAAATTAATTTCGTTTGTTATTATTGTGGTGCAGTCAATCATTTTAAGCATTTTTCCCAGGCTCATGATTCTTTTTCTTGCATCTAACTCCCTATCGAAGTAAAGCCTGAAAATGACGCCCGGGTCAATCACAAGCCTTTTTGCCTGAATTACTTGAATTGAGTCTTCAATCAAATTCTTTAATTTGTCAAAGTCATAAAGTTCAACAGTTTCCACTATGAGTTTTCTTTCCTGTATTAGTTTCTTTATGTCCCAGCCGAATTGTATTCCATCCCTTACTATATCTTCCACTGATTCCTCCAAACTTATGTAAATGCCCGGCTCATTAAAGTCCACTGCCCCGTGATAGAGGAAAGAAAGGCAAAAGCATGTTTTGCCAGAGCCAGGGTCTCCTGCGAGCACTACAAGGTTGCCTCTTGGAATGCCTCCGTCCATTAGTTCATCCAAGCCAGGAATGCCGGTCCTTGTTCTTATCATTGACCTTTCAGCCATTGTGTTCCTTCCTTTAAATTCTTTTGCAACTAATAAAATAAACATAAACTAATTAAAATTGATTTCGTCTTTTTTCCATAAAAACCCTTTTTTTAGGCATTTTGTTTTCTTAAACCGCAAAACATTTATATATGATGCAACTTTAATCATTAACATTACTTCAATTAAAATAATTATTATAAAAAAAATGAAATGGAGGGAAGATAAAGAATGTTTAACAAAAAAGGACAATCAGCCTTAGAATACCTAATGACCTACGGTTGGGCCCTAGTGGTAATTGTAGTTGTAATAGCAGTCCTTTACATTTTGGTTGGAACACCTACAGCTAACTCTTGCGCAAACTTTGGAACAGATATTCCTGTAATCAACCACAAAGTAGGCACAACAGATGTGAACATAGTATTTTCTAATGGAACTGCTGGGACAATGAACACTTATTCTCTTACTTTAGACTCAGGAACAGTTGGAAGTACCAGTTACTCAAATGTTGCTGGAACTTGTTCTCCTGCAACAAATCTGCCAGCAGCATCGCAGGCAAGATGTTCTGTTGCTGTGACTGGAACTGCAAACGATTCTTACAGGCTAAATTTCAGTGTAGCTTACACTGACAAAGACGGTTTCACAAGAAGCAAGACTTCAACATGCACAGGAAAAGTGTAATTTTTTTTATCTTTTCCTTTTTTCTTTTTCTTTTATTTAATTATTTAATAAATTAAACCAGCTGCCCGAAGACATTTGCAAGCATGATCCTTACAGCAAAGAATATTGCAAAAGAAAGCAGAATGAACGGGACAATGTACTTGAATCCGCCCTTCTCTTTGCCTGTATTTATTACTCCTATTGTCATTGAAGCAAAGATTGAGCCCACAACCAATATTATTGAAACAATCATTACCGCAAAGTCAGGCTTTATAGGATTCCTATTCCCAACAAGGAAGGAGCTTATTATTGGTGTTGCAGCAGAGCCCCCGCCTTGTTGGAGCATTGAAGGGTCTACTGAGGGGACAGTTGAAATCTGCTTGTAAAGCACTTGGACAATAAAACTTGAGACCCCAAAGAGCAATGGGGCTCCAACAGCTGAAGCAAACAATATTAAAATTATGTATATGGAGACATTTGCTTTTGTTTCTTCCTGCAGGCTGTTCTCTTCCCTTAGGTCATCTGATAATTTTAATAGAAGATCAGCAATCTGCCCTCCTGCCCCTATCCCTTTTGAGATAAGCCACACTGTCCTTTCTAATATTCTTGACCTTATTTTTTTTGGCAGCTGAAGCAATGCTGTTTCGATTCTTTCGCCTGCCGCAATCCTTTTGCTTACCTCCTTTAATTCTGTTTCTAATGGCCCAAACTCAGGCCTTGCTGAGACAAGAAGGGCTCTCTCTGTTGTCAGCCCTGATTTAATGTTTGATGCAATCATTTGAAGGGCGTCAGGCAGTATTTTTTCAACGTATTTTCCTTTGCTTTCGCTCATTATGCTGAGCCATGCATAAACCCCTCCAAAGAACAGCAATGCAAAAAATATGAATGATATCAGCAAGGGAATCTGGAAGAACAGGTAAAGGTTTACTGCTATGCCTAAGCTCAAGGCAAGGCTGAACAGAAAAAGGAATCCAACAAACTTTTTTTCATTAATGTCAATTCCTAAATACTCTAATTCCTGCTTGAATTTTTCTGTAATACCTTTCGGCAGAATTGCTGCTATTCTTTGGTACATTTTTTTTCACCTATGATTCAATTAAGTTAGGCCTCTTTGATTTTATTATCCCTAAAAACATGAACTGGCCTAATGTAACAAACCCTAGTAGGCCCCAAAATAATATTTCCCCGAACTGTATTTGGGGAAAAGAGGAAAGAACTATGAGGAGGGTAAGGCCTAATGCAGGCACTATTACCCCAATCATCATATACATTAATGAGAGCATTTTCAGGTCGTTCCCGTACTTTCTTATCTGGATTGTTTCTTCTTTGATCATTGTTGAAACCAGTTCGTTCATTAGATTGCTTACGTCTGCGCCTGCCTTCATTCCATTGACTATCTGCCAGATACTCCTTCTAAAGAAAGGGCTTGGATTGTTTTCAGCCAGCTTTTGCAGTGCATCTTCTTCCAATGATCCAGTATTTATTTCGTCTACTGCCTTCTTGAATTCTTTTGATAATTGCCCGTAATTTCCTTCCGCTATCATGTTCATTGAATCAAATAATGTTACACCAGATTTTATTTGCACTAGCATTGTTCTCAGAGAGAAAACCAGATTCCTTTCAATTTCCCTTACCTTTTTCTTTACTGCAATTTTCGGGTACATTATTACCTGCATTAAAACCATGAAGCCTACAATGCCTCCTGCTGTAGGCCCCAAAATAATTGAATTCTCTGGAGAAAATTTTTGTGCTACAAAAAAAACAATTATGCTTATAACCAAAAAATAAACTACTGCTAGAATTAATGCTATTGCCCCGTACTCTTGATCGCCGAAATCCATTTCAGCCTGCTTTAAGTCTGTCTTCAAATAGGGAAAGGATTTTGATATGAACAACCCTTGCCTGAAGAAATGCCTTGCAATCCCTCTAAGCATTTTCGGGGGCAGAAAACTGAATGGTATCATTTCCCTTTTCTTTTCATTCAATTCCTTCACCAAATTCAGGCTTTTTGTTTTTCTCCATTAACCCAATTATCCTGTCCTTGTCCATGTAATATTCTGCCATTAGCTTTCCTATTTTTTCAATTCCCCTTACATTCTGCTTTATTATCCATTCAATTATTTTCTGTTTTGTTGAAAGTTCTCTGTTTATTTCTTCTATTGTAAGCCCTGTGTGAAGGCTTAATTCATCGAACAGCCTAATGCTTTCAGAGTGCCTTGCTATAATGTCTCCTGCAGCCCTCCACCTGTAAAGCACGTTTGCTTTCACTGTCTCCTGTTCTGCCCCCCTCTGCTCTGCAATGAATTCTGCTACCTGAAGAATTCTTCTCACTCCAGTCCTCCTGTTCCTGAACATTACAACATTCAAGTGCACTGCATCCATCATTGTTGTAGGGATATTTATTGGCGGGTTGATCAGCCTTCTAATTGTTTCGTCCGCTGTGTTCGCGTGAACTGTAGTATAAACTGAATGGCCTGTGTGCATTGCCTCAAACATTACCTCTGCCTCCCTCTCCCTTCTTATTTCTCCTACAATTATCCTATCAGGCCTCATTCTAAGCGAATTTACAAGCAAGTCCAACATGGAAACAGCACCTTTTCCTTCAACATTTGGTTCTCTTGTAGTCAATGGAACCCAATGCATGTGCTTTGCTAAAGTGAGCTCGCGGGTGTCCTCTATACTTATTATGCGGTTGTTGGGCTGGATAAAGGGCATGCATACATTTACTGCTGTTGTTTTTCCGCTTCCCGTGCCTCCACTAAAGATGATGTTCAATTCATACTCTATTGCCATCCAGAGCAATGCAAGGATTTCAGGCGTTGCAGTCTTTGTTTCAATGAAGTCTGTTATTGTCCAGGGATCCCTCTTGAATCTCCTTATTGTTATTGTGTTTCCCTTGCTTGAAATAGGGAATAGGGTTGCATTGGCCCTGTCCCCTGTTATTAGGTGTGCGTCAAGAAGCGGGCTCAGGATTGTTATCTGTTTTCCTATCCTTCTCGCTATAATGCTTGCATAATTTTGTATTTCTTCTTCTGATTGAAGTATTACATTTGTCTTGAGCCAGCCCCATTTCTTGTGGTAGACCCACACTGGCTCAGAAGAGCAATTAATTACTATTTCTTCCAAGTCTCCGTCATTGAGCAGGAATTCAATTTTTCCCAACCCAAGCATTTCCTGCAATAGAAGGCATATAAGTATTGTCCTTGTGTTTGAGTCCATGTCAGGAACCTCTTTTCCTAAGACTGTTTCTGCCCTGTTCTTGAATTTTTCTTTGAGTGATTTAATGAATTTTGGGTCCATCATCCTCTCTGCTTTTATTGAGGCGTCAGTTATAATGCTCATCTTTAAGTTCTGCATTAATGCCTTTGTCCCTGCCCCAACCTCAGGAAAATTCAGATAATAAAGCCTTACATAAGCATCCTCTCTTTCTATTATATTTACTTCAACCAGCACGTTGTCTGTTTCGGTCTGGTATGACTCAAGAGTTTTTTCCTTCATTTTTTCTTCACCTTGAATTTATTGTAAGCAAAAGTAATAATGCAACTAATTAAGTACCAGAAAATTATGTCAATAATTAAAAGCCCCCAGCTATGATGATTCACTAGGTCTTGGTATGATTCAAAAATTAATGCAGGATATAGCGGGCAGGGAGGCCATTCACACACGTAATATACAATGCTCGGAACTAAAGGTATAAAAATATTAATTAATAAAAAAACAACAAATAAAATTATTTTTTTCTTGGCGGGCTTGAAGAATTCCTTCAATTTTGCTTTTTGTTCAATTTTTAATTTATCATAAAAAGAAATGATTAAACAGGAAATACTATACAATAAAATTAAATCAATTATTAAAATTATCCAGTTTAAAGGAAGTTTAATATAATAATGAAACGAATGAAATATTTCTTGATATGATTTTAACTCAAACCTTGAATAATAGAATTTATACTCCATTAGAGTTAAAGGCAAAAAAGTGTTAATTAACAAAAATAGAATAAACAAAATTATTTTCTTCTTTGTAGGGTAAAAAAATTCTTTCCAATTCATTTTCTCACTTTTTTCTTTTAATTAATTCCCTTAATTCCTTTTTCCTTTCCAGTTCTCCTTTTTTGGTTTCTGCTTCTTCTGAGCCGCCTATTATTACCTTTTCTTTTGTTTCTGATACAATTTCTTCTTTTGCCTTCTCTTTTTTTTCTTCTTCTGCTGAAATTGAAATTATTTTTGTGTCGCCTATCGGGGGATACTCCATTCTTATGAGCCCGCTGCTTTCAAGGGTCTCGCAGCATTGTTTCACCATAAAGTCTTTTATTTCCAATTCTTTTATTAATTCCCTTTTCTTTACAACCCCTTTCTCATTAACATAATTAAGTATTTTGTCGTAGTCTGTCACAATCCTGTATTTCTTTATTTCTTTGATGATGCCTTTGACTTCCTCTTTTTTCACATCTCCAACAAAAGCCTTGTCTAGTTCCAAGGGAGCTTCTTTTAAAAGTGTGTGGGCTTTGTGCTCTAATTCAAGCAGGCCTATTAGCCTGTCAAAGTTTGACAAAAGCTTTCCTGTATCAAGCTTTTGGACGTCTTTCTCTATTTCCTCTTTTGATATATTGTATTTTTGTGCTAAATCCTTCACTTTTTCTTCTATTGATTTAAGTTTTTCTTCATCCACTTTTCCTTTGACTTTTCCTTCAATTATTGAATCTATTGCCCTGCCCCTTTCAACCCTCTCTTCTGGTGTTTCAATTCTTGCTGTTCCTATTGTTTCCTCTGTAGTGAATTCCTTATGGAATTGCTCTAGTGCCTTAAATCTTTTTGATTCATCTTCGCTTAAAGGCTTTCCTGCTGTATACTTTCCCACAAAAGGCTTTTCCTGCTTTTTTGCAGGAATTGCCCTGTAGGCTTTCCCTTCTTTTTCTTCCTTCTTTTTTGCTTCCCCTGCCTTCCTTTTCCTTAGTTCAATTATTTTTATTTCTTCGTTGTATTCAAACAGCTTTTTCCTGTACTCTTCTTCTGTTATCTGCCTTGTAAGATATGCCCTTTCAAGATTCTTTATTTTCTCTCTTGCTTCCTCCATTTGGGTTTCAAGGTCTTCTCCTGCTGTTTCAGCTGCAGATTGCGCCGGCTGGAAAGCCTGTTGGTAGAAAGGCTGTTCTGGATAAAAGAGCTTCTGCGGTTCTTCTGCTTTCTCCTCTTTCTTTTTCTTCACTCTTTTTCTTTTTTTTCTTTTCTTAGGCTTCTTCTTTTTTATTTTAAGTTTCCTAATAATTCTTCTTTTTTTTCTTTTCTTTATTTTTTTTGCTGGTTTTTTCTTTTTTCTTTTCTTTTTTTTCTTTATTGCCTTTTTCTCCTTTTTTCTGGGTTTTTCTTCCTTGATTTCTTCTTTTTCTTCAGGCACCGGCTTTTCTTCTTCTGCAGTTTTTTCCTCTTCCTTTTCTTTTTTATCAAATTCCTTCATTAATTCTGCAAATTCTTTTTCTGCTGGAATTTCTTTTTTCTTTTCAAATTTTATGTCTTCTGGCTTTTTTGTTTCTATTTCTTCTAATGTTCTGATTATTTGTTTGAGCTTTTCAATGCTTTCTTTCACTTTTTTGTTTTTCCCGTGAGTTTCCTCGTATCCTTCTATCTCCTGCAGTTTCTGCGTTATTTCTTTTTTTATTTCCTCCTCTTCAAGCCCCCTTATTTTTGTAAGGTATCCCTGTATTTCCCGTGTTTCTTTTTCCTTTACTTTTTTTCCTTCAAATAATTTTGATATACTGGAAAAGAATTCAGCTAAACCTTTCTTTTTTTGGGCTTGAATTTTTTGGAGCTCAACAAGCTGTGAAAGCAATTCAATTTCTTTTTCTTTCCTTTGATTCCAGTTATTTTTGTTCATTTTCAATGCCTCTTTGCAGGCCTATTTATTTAAGGGCTTTCTTTTTTTTAATGTTTGTTCTAAGAGGCTTTCGCTATGTTGCTGTAGCCTGATTCATTGCCGAAATAATCCATTGCTGTTATCACGAAGTATTTTTCTTGTCCTGCCTCAGCGGCTATTTCAGTTGTTGTGCTCTCTCTTCCAACGCTTTTCTTGAAGGAGTATGCAATGTATCCTGCCTGGACGCTTGTGCTTTCATACACCCTGTATTCTTTCAGGTCTCCTTCTGAATTGGCATTCCAGTGCAATGTAATAATATTGCCGCCTCTTGCAGCGCTCAGCCCGCTTGGGGCAGAGGGAGCAATAGTGTCGTTCCTTATTGTTATCTGGCCTTGGCTTAATTCGCTTAATTTTGTTTTGTTGCCGTCCTGCTGCAAGTACAATGTTGAGTTTATGGAATAGGTTCCTTCTATTGCAATTGTAAAGCTTTTGCCTGAATTGTCTTTTTCTCTTACTTCAATTTTTGTTGTTTCTTCTGGCTGCAGTTCCTTGCTTAGGCTAAATGAATGGGTGTTTGCAATGATTGCATTGCCGTTAAAGTTGAGTTCAAGGAGATAGCTTGCCCCAATTGATGTCCTTTTGCCTGAGTCATTGATTAATTCTAATTCAATTGAGATTGGGCTGCCTGGCTTTGCATACGGCGCTTCAGGTTTGATTGAATTTATTGAAAGCAGGAAATTTTTTTCTCCTTCTTCAAGGCATTCCCCTGTGCCTGAACTGCATTTTCCTGCAGTGCAGCCGCATTTATTGCAATTTGCTTTCAGTGTTCCGTTCTCGCAGTATAAGGGCTTTTGCGCGCTGCATTCTCCGTTCCCTGTTCCAGTGCAGTCCCTTGATTTTGAGATTGAAATAATTGTTTTTTGTGTTTTTTGTTCCCCTGAATTGTTTGTTATTACTGCTTTCAATTCGAATATTCCTGTTTGCCCTATCCTTTCTTTTATTTCTGCACTGCATTCCTTTTGCCCGCACCCTATTTCCTTTTTGGTTGCAGTTGACTCATAGTTTATTTTTTTTATCCCTTTTTCTTCTCTTGCTTCAATTCTTACAGTGAATTCTTCTCCTGCAAGAGCGTTTTTTGGCGCTGTAATCCTGAAGTATTCGCCCTCGCTTGCAGGGGGAATTATTGTGTCAGGGCCTTCCTGTTTTATGCTGAAAATTAATGCTGCTGAAATTATTACCCCTATAACAACTATTGCAATAAAAATTTTTGTACTCATTTTTTTTCTTTCCTCTTACTTCTTGTTTGTTTGCGTTAAAGAAAAAATGCTTCTTGTTGCAGTGAAATTGAAGTCCTTGTACTCGAATGAATTTATTTCTTCTTTCAAGGTAGCCTGCATTTCAATTCTCACCTGCTTGCTTCCCTTGTGTTCTGCTATTATTCCCTTATCATAAGAATTAATGCTGAACCATCGGATTGTTACCGGATCAATTGAATTGCATTGTGTTGCCGGGGGAACAGGAATGCATTTCATTTCAATATTGCTGTCCTGGCTCGGGTCAAAGTGATGGCTTACGCCCACTATAACTTGATTTAGGTCGCCAGAGCATTTCTCTACGCACGCGCTTGAATTGAAGTCAATTTTAATGAAAGGGTTAGGGTTCAATGGGTCGAAAGATTCTTGAGGGCAGCCGTTGCCTGAATTGAAGTCAGGGAAATGGCATTCAATTATATTGTAGTCTTCTATTGGCTCTTTTATTATTACATTCAAGTCAATTCTCTGCAGGCTTCCTGCATTAAATTGGCTGCTGCACGAATTGTTTATTGACGTTCCCTCTAATGCCACCTGGTTCAAGTCAATTACCTTGAATGAAAGGCATCTTGGGCCAAGCATAAAAACTAATTCATTAGTATCATTGCTTCCCCATGCAGAATTCCTCACTGTTTCGGCTTGAATTAAAATTCCGTCATAATTCCTGCTGTAGTTCTGGTCTTCTGCAAACACCTTGAATGTATTGATTACATCAAAGAATGCATCCCTTGTTCCTTTCCTTACAGGCAGGTCTATTGTTGCCTTGAAGCTGTTTGAATCCAATTCATAACTAAATGGAATTAATGTCTGCTTAAAGCTTTTCGCGCTCCCGCCCTTGTAATAATCTATTATGTCTGAATACAGGTTTTCGAATTTGCTGTTGACTGACTTTATGCCCGAGATTTCTGCTGCAATGCTTTCTGATGAACTCTTCTGCTGGTTTACAAAAGTAATCAAGTCAATTAATGCTAGTGCTATAATGAAGATCATTACAGTGAACAATATTCCTTTCTCCTTCATTTCTGCCACACCCAGTAATCCAAAACATAATAATAAATTTTCGGCCTCAAATAACAATTTATTGAGTCAATGTTATGCCAAGGGCACTCTCTTATTGCCAGGTCTTCATTTATTTTCGCGCAGATTATTCCTTCTGATTCAATGCCCACTGAAGGCCAGTAAACATAGAATTGATTGCAGTCAGCATCCCTTGCCCCGCACAATGGGATTACATCCAGAGGCGAAGGCGGAGAAAGTAATGAGCCAGTACTGCAGTTGCTGTCCTGACCCACATAAAAATTAACTATTGTTGCTTCAGTGTTTAGGTCGCCAATATTTGCTGCATTCACATCCAAGTACAATTCGTTTTCCCCTACAATTTCCCCCCTTATAATGTCAATTGAGAGGTCCCTGCTTTTTAACTGCAGGGTTTTGGTTGAATTCAAATCCCAAGGAACATTTTGTGTCTGGCCATTTTCATCCACGTAAGAGAAATATGACCCCGGCCCAGGAAATGTAATTGCGGTATTCTCGCAGGATAAATTCGAGTTGCAGTCAAATTTCACGACATAATGGCCTTTCCACGGATTATTTGGCCCAATATTCCCTGCAGTGAACACCAAATTCCCGTCAATTATTTGCGCGTTCTGGTCAACTGAAACAATTGAGCCTTCATTTTCCACAAATACTGTTGCGGAACTCGCCTGCTGCTGTATCTGCAGTGCAATCATATTGTAGATGTCCCTTAATGCATTTGCGTCAGAAGCAAAATAATAGTTCCCATCAGTCAAATTCGCTATAGCCCTTAATTCTGATTCGCTTGCGTCAGCACCATAGCCTATAGTGTAAATTGTTATTCCTGCTGTGTTTGCATCCCTTGCCGCGTCAGCTGAATCCCCTTCTGTTGACTGGCCGTCTGAAAGAAGAATTTGAAATTTTTTTGCTGAAGCATTCGCTCTAATTGAAGTCAATTCTGTTGTTGCATTCCTTATGCCTGACTCAATGTCTGTTCCCCCGCTTGCAACCAATCCATTAATTACTCCGTGCAGTATTGTTTTGTTTGTGTCGTCCAAGTGCCTTAGCTGGCTGTTCAATGTTGCTGAAGTATTAAAGGAAGAAACGCCTAATTGGTCCCTTGTCTTCCATTCATTAAAGTCAATGAATGCATTGGCTGAAGTTTTAGTTGAATCCATTTTAGTTCCATTAATTAAATCTATGGTGATCAAACCCATGCTTGTAGCTAAATAAGCGAAATTGTCTTTCACTTTTACATCATAGAAATCATAAGGCGTAGAAATATTTCTTAGCAGTGTTGGAGAGGCAGGATTGCTTACGCTTATTACCTGCAATCCGCTTCCTCCGTCAGCAACATAAACATTAGTATCCACTATATCCACCCCGTAAGCAGTGCCCGAAGTATTGTATGTTCCTGAAATTGAAGGAGAAGAAGGATTGCTTACATTTATCACCCTCAAGCCTGCTGAGCCGTCTGCTATATATGCATAATTTCCTTGCAAAACAATATCCAAAGCATTTGTTGTGTCAACAGTTCCTTGTGAGGTTGGACTGCTCTTGTTTGTAATATTCACAATTCTTAGCCCGCTTCCGCCATCTGCAACATAAGCATAATTTCCTCTTACTGTAACCTGGTATGAAGTGCCAGGCGTATTATAGTTTCCTGTCTGTGATGGTGAAGCAGGATTGCTTACATTTACTACTTGTAATCCCCTGCTTCCGTCTGCAAGATAAGCATAGCTGTTATCATACACGACCCCGTAAGCTGTTCCAGGGCTGTTGTAACTTCCCACGCTGCTTGGGGAAGAAGGATTGCTTACATTCACTATTCTTAGTCCTTGGTCTCCGTCTGCCACATAAGCATAAATTCCGTTCTTGTCCACATTGTATGCTGTTCCAGGGCTGTTGTATGTTCCAGCAATGTTTGGCAGCAATGGATTCAATACATTTATGTCCCTTAATCCTGCGTCAGCATCAGCCAAGTAAACGTAACTTCCATCTATGTCCAGTCCTTGCGCGTCTGAAGTGCTCAACCTTCCATTCCAGCTCATTGAGCCGCTCCTGTCTATTACAAGAATCATGTCTACAGCTTTCCTTACATTTGAAGGCAGGCTTATGCTCAAATTCACATCAATGTTTTGGTCGCATTCAATGTAATTGCTTGGGTTTATAATTACTTCAAAAGTCAAGTTCAGGTCTTCTGGCTCCTGGAAGTATAAAATTAAGGGATTTTTTTTCTGCAGGTATATTTTAACTTTTTTTGCTGTTTCCACAGTTTTTTCTGCAGGGCTCAATTGAATGCTTGTATTGCAGTCTGCCGGAGGCTGCTTTTTTATGTAAACCTTTCTCCCGTGAATTAGTTCCTTGTTTTCAGGGATTATTGTTCCAGAGCTTACTGTCATTGTGTTTGCGTCAGGAAAGCAGTCCAAGAAATTTTTTGTGTTCCTGCACGTGCTGCTTGTGATTGCCGTATACTGTTTTATGTTTAAATTCATGTCAAGGTTTGATGGGAGAAGGCTTTGCGCTTTTGAATGAATCTGGTTTGCTGAATCAAGAAAGTTTGAGTCAATCTGTGTTAGAATGAATCCTGTACTATTCATTGCCTGAAAGCTTTCATGGCTCAACTGCATTAACTGAGTTTTTGACAGGTTTGTGCTCGGATTGCTGAATGCTACTGTTTTGGCTGCAATTATCAGCCCCAAGAAAAGGATTAATGCCAATACTACATCCATTGTGAAGGCAAACCCCTTGCTTCCTTCACCTGATTTTGTATAATTTAAATGTAACAATTGCTTCACTTCCCTTGTAATTCACAATTCTTCTTGCAGCCATAATGTCTGCTTCAACTGCAGGATTGCAGCCTGCACTCAAGTCATATGCTGCATTATGCAGATTGAAGAAATAATCAAAGCTGCCTAAATTCATTATTTCCTTTGATTTGCTGTAAGGCGAATAAATTTCAGTATTGCAGTCAATAAGGCCAGTAAAATAATTCACTTTGCTTTCGCTTAATTCCCCTGTTCTCTGCATTAAACCCAATTGCTCAATATTATTCAAGCTGATTTGATTCCAGTTTTCTGGAATCCCTTTTGTTTTGATTAATGCTTCTGTTGAAGTAAAAGCCTTCTGCTGCAATTCATCCATTATCTGGCCTTTTGTTATTCCAGCTAAATTCCTGTCGTAAGCGTCAAGAAGGAAAGTTGAAATTATTACAAATACAGTTACTGCAAAAATCAAGTCAATCATTATGCTCTGGCCTTTTTTGTTCAGCATTGAATTCATTTCAATTTCCCTTCCATTCACACATTACTCAAGGTTATGTTTCCATCAATTGCTGCTGCCTGAATGTTTCCCTTAGTGTAGGAGCCTGTGCTTGTTGCTGTGCCCAAAAAATAGCAGTAAGAGCCGTTCACGTCCACAATGTTTCCTGTGGCAGTGAAATCCTTGTATGCAGTGAAGTTTACTGTTGTTTTCTTTGAGTTCGTTGCAATTGAGGACAATATTAAAGAAATCTTTCTGCACTCGTTTTCATTTGCAGCCCGCTCTTTATAAATGTCTTTTACTGCATTCCTCTGGCTCACGCTCATTACCATTAAAACGAAAATTAATGTAACTATAATTAATGCAGCCAATAATTCAATTGAAACCTGCCCTTTCCCCATATTTTTTTCCTTGATTCCATTAATTAATGAATTCACGCAGTGCTTATGACAATGTTTGCGTCAACCATTTCTACTTTCAGTGCCTGCAGGCCCTGGGTTACAGGCAGATTCACTGGAGTAATGTCTGCTTTAGTAAAAGCATAAATGTCGCTTATTCCGCCTAACATCTGCACTCTCACTGTAATGCTCTTGTATTCTGCCCTTGCAGATTGTACTCCAGCAGGCAGTTCTGCTTCAACGTACAATTTCGTTCCCGGGCCCCATGCGCTAACCTGGTTTGCTGCGTTCGCCAATTGTTCAACGTAATTCTGGGCCTTGCTTGAATTCAATGTGTCATTATAAATCACGAGAGAGTAAACAAAAAGTATGCCTACAATTGTCAGCAGCATTACAGTCAATAACAAATATTCTAGTGCAACCTGCCCTTTCCCATTCATTTCTCCTGCACCTTAAATTAGAATAAGCCTTCCTCATAAAAATTTATTGTTTTTGCATTCGCAAACAGCAGATTTTTATACTTGAATGCCTTCTATTAAATTATAGGTGAAGATTAATGCGTAAACCAAAGCAGAGAAGAAAAGGAGTTAGCTATATGACTGGGGGGAAAGGAGGAATTTATACAGCAACTTATAAAGGTAAAACATGGAGTGGCAAAGAAAAAAGAAATCTTATAGAAGGTTTACCTAAGCACACCCTGCATGGAAAAACAAACATTCTTTATGGCGGGTCAATAAAATCAAGAGGGCACGGTTCCCCAAAACGTAAACCAAAATTAAAAAAACCTTATCAAGAAAGCCCTTACACATAATTAACTATAATTATTCTCATTTCGCTAAAATTCAATCTCTTCCATTAATTCGGGAATAATTATTTTTGTTTCTTTGAGGCTCTTGTGGACAGCCTCTTTTATTTCAGGGATCTTCTCTTTTTCTCCATGCACTAAAACCAGAATTTCAGGCTTGATTTTTTGGATATAATCTCTCAGCCCGTTGTGGTCTGCGTGGCCCGAGAATTTTACTGCTTTAACCTCGCATTTTATTTTTGTATTCTTTCCGTTCAATTTTATTTCTTTTTTGCCTTCGCTTAATTTCCTTCCGTTTGTCCCCTGCGCCTGATAACCAACAATTATCACCTTGTTTTTTGGGTTCCTTGAAAGCCTTCTCAAATAAGAAATTGAAGGCCCCCCGCTCAACATTCCCGAGGTTGCAATTATGACGCAGTTCTTTGCCTTCATTACATCCCCCTTATTCTTTTTCTTCGGGGTCTTGAAGTATTTGCTCTTGAACGGGTCGTCATCTGCGAGCAATATCCTGTTCGGAATTTCAGGCCTCATGTAGACTACATTATGCCTGTAAATCCTTGTCGCCTTCTTTATCATTCCGTCCACGAATACATTCAATTCAGGCAGGTAATTGCTTCTAATGTAGTTCTCCAAAGAAAAAAGTATTTCCTGGCCTCTTCCAACTGCAAAAACAGGTATGAGCACTTTCCCTTTCTTTTTCATTGTCTCTTTTATTTCGTCTGCAAGGAGCTTGCTTGAATTCTTTAGCGAAGGCAATAAATCGTTCTTTCCTGCATAAGTGCTTTCTGTTATTAGAACATCAATTTTTTCTGCTGGAATTTCAGCTTCTTTGAGCAGCCTGCTTTCCCTTGTGTTAATGTCTCCTGTGAAAAGAATGTTTTTTCCTTCAATTTTGATTAATGCCTGGGCGCTCCCAAGAATGTGGCCTGCTTCATAGAACTTCAGCTTTACTTCAGGCAGGATTTCCTTTTCTTCCTTGTATTCCATTAATTCAATTAATTTCATTGTATTGTTCACATCTTTTCCTGAGTAAATGTCTTTCTTGTTCAATTTTGCCAACTTCACTGAATCGCTTAAGAGCAAGTGCATGATGTCCCTTGAAGGCTTTGTAATGTAAATCCTTCCAGTAAAACCATTCTTCACTATAAAGGGAATGAATGCCGTGTGGTCTATGTGCGCGTGCGTTACAATGATTCCTTCAATTTGCTTCATTAATTCTATTGGAAGCAATGGCAGCCTTTCCTCTTCTTTCTCCGGCCCTAATTTAATTCCTGCATCAACTAAAATTTTTCTTCCCTTTGATTCAATGAGGGCACAGCTCCTCCCGACCTCGCTTGCCCCCCCAAAAAAAGTTATCCTCATGCAGTTCAATTAAAACAATAGAGCAAAGTAATTAAAACATTGAACAAAAAATTCGTTATGTTTAAATGATTGTTTGAGTTCAGTTCTTTATATGGCCCTTGAATTAAATAAAAAGCCCAAGTCTATTGCAGAACAGCAGATTTGGTCCAAAATAGAGGAACTGGAATCAAAAAAAGAGAATTCCCCAGAAAAGGAGGCAGGAGAAATTGAAAGGCAGATTTCCTCCTTAAAAGAAAAATTGATTGAGCTTTCAACGCCCTTGTTTTCTGCAAGGGAGTGCATTGACTTCAAGTCAGAATTAGAGGAAAAGCAGAAGCAACTGGACTCCTTGCAGGAAAAATATGACAGGCTTAGGGTTGCATTTGGCTCTCTTGGAAAGGATGCAGAAAAATCGCAGGAAGAAAGAGAGCTGAAATTCAAGCTTTACTTTCATTTGCTTCAGCGTTACTCTGAGTTCATTAATGGCTTTGAGCGCAAGACCATCGGGGAAATTAAGGCTTTGGTTAATTCTGAAGACCTTACAGTTCAGTCCCTTGCATTGGATTTCAAGCCAGAAAACTATGAGTTCGAAAAGCATTACCTTAAGGCTGCAGAGGAAGCCTATAATTTTGTCTGCAGGGAAATCAATTTCGTTGAATCAGGTTTGGACATGAACTACTGGCTTTCCCCTAAAGAAATCCTTTCACTCAGGATTGCTGATGCAGAAGACCTTGCTGTATTCCTGTGCTCTCTGCTTTCTGCTTTAGGGGATGAAAACGCCTCAGTAATGGTTTCAGAGCTTGAAGACAATTCCACTCACGCCTTTGTTTTCACTGAATTCAAAAAGAAGGCCTTGCTCTTGGACCCAAGCCAGAAAAAGCCTTTCGCTGAATTCTATGGCGAAAGAGCAGAAGCCCTTCAAAAGTATTCCTTCAACGGCATCAAGATTGCCCGCTTTCTCTACAAATTCAATGTTTCCTCCTACGAGCAATTCGTTGAACCTGAAGAAATTCAGGTTTGAAATTTTAAAGTTTTATTCAGTCAATTTTTTTTTAGTGTCGCCCGAAAGAACCCTTACCTCGCTTTGAGCGTGGAGATGAACGAGGGCAGATGGTAAGGGGTTGTTAAGGGGAGAAACCAGATTTTCCCCTTAAAATAACTATTTCTATAAGTTTCAACCAAAATAAATAGAGAAACAAAACAAGCGTCGCGCGTTGCTTTTTTGCTTCGCGCGACTTACTATTATATTTTGTGTAGCGAAAGCTATGAAAAATGTTTCTGTTTCTCAAGGAGGTTTTTTTTAATGGAAACAAAAATAAAACTCTTGAGAGGATGTCATTCTATTGGAGAATCGAACTATCACTTACAGTTCACTCCAAAATACAGGAAGCATGTTTTTGAAAATCCCGTAATAAGAAAAGAGTGCGAGCGAGTACTGTTGATGACAGCTCAAAAACTGAAGGTAATCGTTGCAGGAATAGGTTTTGGTGAAGAACACGTGCACATGTTTCTTTCAAACTGCAAGAACTATAGTGCAGCTGAACTTGCACGCAGATTGAAAGGAGCATCAAGCAGAGTGCTGAGAGCAAACTTATGGAAAGAACTTCAAACATATTACTGGGGTGACAGTTTTTGGAGTGACGGATACTTTTACAGAAGCATAGGAGCAGTAACTTATGAAGTAATGAAATTTTACGTAGAAAAAAGCCAGGAAAAACACTGGAAAAAACAAAGCTATGAAGAATACGCAATAGAAAAACAAAAAACACTATCAGAGTTCAACTGAAATCAAACACCTGCCTCTTCAGAGGCAGGTAGTTTACTTAATAAATCCGCAAAAACATCATTTTTTTTTACAAAAGCAAAATTTCCAACACTAAAGTAAAGGATTGATATACTCCTTCTTATATTGTGTCTCATGTTGCCAGCTTCTTCACCCAAAATTTTGTTGTATTTTAATGTATTCATAAAAAAATTGTGCAAGAGCGGTTTTAGGGCATTTATTTCTTCTATTATTTTTTTTTGTTCTTCGGCTTTTGGAGGAGTTTTTCTCCTCGCCAGCTCATCAAATTTTAACCCCAATCTTTTCAATCTTCTTTCTGCCGTAATTTTATCATTATTTAGTATTTTTCGGGCCTTTAAGCGCTCAATTCTTTTTTCCCTTTTCCGTCTTATTAGGAATCTTCTTCTCTTCGGTTTAAGCATACTAATTGTTTAGGTGCCGAAAAGCATAAAATTATTTAATCTGTTGTTCCCTTTAAAGTAATGGCGTATTTTTTATGGCTTTGTTTGGGAACTCAAAGATCAGGGTTGCAATTAATGGTTTCGGCAGAATTGGAAGGATGGCCTTAAGGGCAGGCCTGCTGACCAGGAAAATAGAATTTATTGCAATTAATGACTTAACTGACACCAAGACCTTGGCTCACTTGCTGAAGTATGATTCAGTTCACGGCATCTGGCCTTATGATGTTAAGTCTACCTCAAATTCAATTATCACTGCAGGAAAAGAAATTAAATGCTTTGCAGAAAAGTCTCCTGCCTCTCTTCCCTGGAAGGACTTAGAAATTGATCTTGTAATAGAAAGCACTGGCCAGTTCACGAAAAAAGCTGATGCTTCTCATCATTTGAGCGCTGGAGCAAAAAAAGCATTAATTTCTGCCCCTTCAGATGACGCTGACATCATGGTAGTTTTAGGCGTTAACGACAAGGAATTGAGGAAAGAGCATAAAATAATTTCAATGGCTTCCTGTACCACCAACTGCCTTGCACCTATTGCAATGGTATTGGACCAGAACTTCTCCATAAAGGCAGCAATGATGAATACCATTCACTCTTACACTAATGACCAGAGAATTTTAGACTTACCTCACAAGGACTTAAGAAGGACAAGGGCGGCAGCACTGAACATTATTCCTACTACTACAGGCGCAACAAAGGCTGCTGCAGCAGTCTGGCCTTCACTCAAAGAAAAAATTGATGGAATTTCAATTAGAGTGCCCACACCAAATGTTTCTCTCACAGACTTCGTGTGCCTGACAGAAAAAAGCACTTCAAAAGAGGAAATAAATTCCTCAATAAGAAAAGCTTCAGAGTCAGGCCTTAAAGGAATAGTGCAGTATTCTGAAGAGCCTTTGGTTTCAAGCGATATAATTGGAAATCCTTATTCCGCAGTATTTGATTCCTTAAGCACGCAGGTAGTGAAAGGAAATTTGATCAGAACGCTTTCATGGTACGACAATGAATGGGGCTACAGCTCAAGGCTCATTGAATTAATCCAAAGAATCCAGTTTTAATTTGAAAGGAGAAATTTTTATGCCGGCAAAAAAATTACCAAAAAAAATTAATCCAGTTACAGAAAAAAGAATTCAAAGAGTGAAAAATGCTTTTACTCCTCCGCATCTAAAAAAAAAGGGAGATAAACAGCTTCCAAATATTATAAGATTAAAACAAAAATTAGTGTGAAAATATTAAGGAAACTTTTTATGGCACTTAAACCAATTTCAAAGGTTAATGTGAAAAACAAGACTTTACTGCTCAGGGTTGACTTGAATTCCAATGTAGTTAATGGAAGGATTCAGTTGGCTGAAAGGATTAGGGCTCACGCCAAAACAATTAAGTTGCTTTTAAGGAAGGGCGCAAAAATTGTTGTTCTCTCCCACCAAGGCAGGAAAGGAGAAAAAGATTTTGTTTCCCTGAAAGAGCACTCAAAAGCCCTTTCAAAGCTTGTTGGAAAGAAAATTTCATTTTTTGACTGGAATTCGGATTACTTGAATGCAATTTCCTCCTTAAAAAAAGGTCAAATATTGCTCTTGGAGAACACGCGCTTCCTCGAATTTGAGGCAGAAGAAAAAAGCCCTGAAGAGCACTCAAAGAATTCAATAATAAAGCAATTGGCTTCAAAGGCAGACTATTATGTCTTGGACTCTTTAAGCGTTGCCCACAGAAGCCATGCTACTGTTGTTGGATTTATTCCATTGCTTTCCTCTTTTGTCGGCCCGGTGCTCGAAGAAGAACTTCTTAACTTAAATAAAGTTATTTCTCTTAATGTTCACCCAAAGCTTTTAGTGTTAGGCGGAGTAAAATTATCTGATTCAATTGGGATTATTTCCTTTTTCTTGTCCCAAGGAAAAGCCGATAAAGTATTAGCAGGAGGCGCTTTAGGCGAATTGTTCTTGAAGGCTTCAAGCTATGATTTAGGCGGAAAAGAGAAGTTTTTCAGGGACAACAATCTGAATCAATTGCTTCCAAGAGCAAAAGAAATTCTCTCTCCTTTCAGGTCAAAAATTCTGATGCCCTCAGATATTGCTCTGGATGTATTGGGTTCAAGAAAAGAGCTTTCAATTCAAGACCTTCCCTCAAAGTACTGGTGCAAAGATATAGGCCAAAAAACAATTATTGAATTCAGCAGAGAAATAAAGGAAGCAAAACTGATTGTGTTCAATGGACCCATGGGCGTCTTTGAAGAAAAAAACTTCTTTCAGGGCACTAAAGCAATACTGCAATCAATTGCTTCCTCCAAGGCTTTCTCTTTCCTTGGCGGCGGAGACACTCTTGCAGCAATAGAGAAACTCAAATTGAATAAAAAGAAGTATTCTTATATTTCTCTCAGCGGAAAGGCTTCCTTGGATTTCCTGAGCGGAAAAGAATTGCCTGCATTGAAGGCATTGAAATAAAACTGTTTTTTTTTTGGGGAAAGTATTTTAAATAACCTCAGTTATTATTAATACAATTATGAAATTAATTAATTCTTTAATTGTCTTTTCCTTTCTGCTTTTCATAGCTTTAAGTGTCAGCGCTTACGGTCCAACCCACCCTTCAGTGAATACCGTTGTTGCCGGCGGACCTTATATATGTTCTGGCTTTCCCAGCAACAGTTGGTCTGATTATGTTCCAGGGACTTGTTCTGGCTCTGATATTGATTTAGAAGGCTTTTCAATTAGTTTTATGAATTGGATGAATGAGCATATTGATTACCAGTACTGGGGCAAAACTATGTTAGCAAGATACTATAATAGAAATCAGCCGCTTGGCGAGTATTATGTTATTCAAAGTGATATCTTTGGCAGCCCCCGTTACAATGATTTAATCAATTATTTTCAGTCCAGAGGCCTTAACCCAGAAGATGCTTTTACTCACTGGAATAAAAACACTGTCCAGACTGCTGTCCCCCCTCCTCCATCTCCTCCAATTTCTTATTTAATGCCTGGCTGGGACCCATTAAATGACCCTAACGGAGATTATACCAGGAATTGGAATTCAGATTACAGTAAGACAAGTGGTGATTTTACAATTAATTATAGCAGCAATTCAATTACTCATTCTGGAAAGAATTGGACTCCAAATCAATGGCAGGGAGATATTGTAAGGCTTGGGTGGGGCTCGTTTGACGACACAAAAATTGATTTCACTGTAGCATCTAATACCTCTAATACTATTTATGTTTTAGGGACAATTCCTAATAGGACTTACCTTTATTATTTTGTTGACGACAAGGATGCCCCAAACCATAACGCTGTTGCAAAAATCAAGTTTGATTCAAGGATGTATGCGCACGGCTGGTCTAGTGGGTCACCTTCAGCAGATTTTAGCGGTATCAGATTCGATATAAGCAATGAAAATGTCAGGAATTGGACTGCAGGATATCTTTCAAACTTATTAAAAGCGCAAAGGGAAGGGCCTAATGCTTATAATGGCCCTCTTTCTGTCCAGGAAGATGACATCAAACTCGGCTTGGGCGGCGATGACCAGTTCAAGACTGATATTTCTTGGACTGAAATCCAGAATAGGATTTTAGAGCCAGGAATGAAAAATTCCCCTAACCTAAATTTTACTAATAGTCTTAAGTTAACATACCAGAAAACAAGGCAAAGCATGACAGCAAATGTTTCTGGGATAAGTTATTTGTGCGGTAATATTGGCGGCCGTGTTGGCAGTTATCCAGATAGAATGGACCCCATAATAGAAGAAATGGATTGCATTTTCAATGAAGGTTTTGTGTCAACTCAATGGGGTGCTTTTGCTACCCTGAAAACAGGCCTTGAAAAATATCAGGCTTGGGGAAAAATGAGTTTTGTTCATGCTTCAACTGGACTGGATAGAATTTACAGTTTAGCTGCTTATTACATAGTAAAAGATGCGAACACATACTACATGTATGACACTAACCCTGATTACGGCGTTCGATTAGGCAATCCAGACAATTGGTGGTATGGCTTAATGGAAGTAGACATTGGAATGCCTTCAGGTCCAGCAACCACAATTACTGTCGGTTCTTCACAGGCATGGCAGAGAGACTTCACCAAAGGAAAAGTATTCTTGAAGCCTACAGGCAATGGAATCACAATGGCAATAAATCTTGGAGGCTCTTATTACAGGCTGGATGTTTCTGGCAATCCAATTGGTGGCGCTATTACTTCTCTTACATTAAATGAAGGCGAAGGAGCAGTTTTGATTCCTGCTGGACAGATTCCTTTATGTTCTTCTGCTGGTGGAACTTGTTATAGCAATGTTTGTTCTTCTTATTCTTCTTGTTCTTCTGTTAATGGTTCTTGCTCTCCTGGTTATTGTTGTACTGGAGCTTGCACTGGAGCTAATGTTCCTCCTGTTGTAAGTCAAGTGCAGTGTGAGAGGAATACCTCCAATAACTGGGTTGCTTGCAGTACTTTGGCTTACAATGATTTGTTGTTGAGGGTGAGGGCTTCATGCACTGATTCTGATGGTTCAGTAGTAAGTGCCAGGTTTTCTTTGTTGAATGTTCCTGATTCTAATACAATATTCAATCAATCTGCTACTCTTTCTTCTGGCTACTGGGTTTATGACAATGCTGACTTGAGGTTGAATGATTCAGGGCAGTTCAACTTGGTTACTTCTTGCACTGATAACCTTGGAGGCACAGGCTCAAGTACTGTTTCTTGGACTCTGCCTTGGGGAAAACTTATGCCCTCATTAATTACTCCTATTTCAGACTCTAATGTTGTTCAGAATACTGCGTTTACTTTCACTTCAAAGGTTGATTGTATTGGAGGAGAATGCGGCTCTTTGAGTGCAACACTTGATCCTACTGTTACTTTTCAGGATGGATTGAATGGTTATGCTGGCTGCCAGGATACTTTGTTGAAATCTGAGTATGCTACAAGGAATTATGGTGCTGCTTCCTCTGAGGAGTTTGGTGTTATCAGCACTGGTTCGCCTCTCAGGCTGTTGATTCAGTTCAAGAACTTGAATATTACAGGCACAGTGCAGTCAGCAAAAATTCAAATGTTTTTGGTTGATGATTATAGCAGCCAGGGTAATAAGACTTGGAGTGTTCACAAGGTTTTGGTTGACTGGATTGAGGGCGCTGGAACCCCTAGAGAGGCTATTGCTGGAGAGGCTTGCTGGCAGTACAGGTCTTATGCTTCTGATGCTTGGAGTGGCTGTGACCCAAATAATGTTTACTGCAGTACCTCAATAGAAAGCAGCCCTGTTTTTGGGAGTGACAATGGTGGTTTAGGTGTCTGGGTTGATATTCCTGTTTCTAATGCTACTGTGCAGGGCTGGATTAATAATCCTTCAAGCAATCATGGTGTGATGGTGAAGTTGGCGAGCGAGACAGGAACAGCAGAATACACAATAGACTTATGCGAGGCCCAGCAGTCCTTGAGGCCAAAGCTTGTAATAACATACTCCAGTACAGGCGGAGCAAAAGGTGCTGTTAGTACTGTTGTTGGCGCTCAGCCTTTTTATACTACTTCCTCTAACCCTCAAACTAATTGTTCTAACTTAAAGGGAAGCCAATCATGCACTAATATATGGAGTGTTGTTCCTACTGGAAGCATTGCAAGCAGATGGGAGTTCTACACAGAATATTTTTCAACAACCTATCCTTCTAATGTTGACTCAAACCAGTCAAGGCATGTTTTCTTGACTATTGATTCTGGTTCCTGTACTTCAGGCCAGACAAGGCAGTGTGGTCCTAGTACTGATGTTGGAATTTGCGAGTTTGGAACGCAGACTTGTACTAGTGGAACTTGGGGTTCTTGTATTGGAGCAGTTTACCCCCAAACTGAAATATGCTCTAACGGAACAGACGAAGACTGCAGTGGAGCAGACTTAGCTTGTTCTGTTTGCCCGCAAGGGCAAATAACTTCAAGGTGCCTGTGTGAGGGAACAGCTTATGGCTCTGGTTATTGCTGCAGTAATGTTTATCAGGCAACGCCATGCACCCAGAACGCCTGCTCTGATGGAACACCAATAAACTTGTGCTCTGCAAACAAGCCTTTATACTGTGATTCTAATGCAATGCTTTCAAGTAAATGTTCTCAGTGCGGTTGCCCTAACTTAACTGATGCTTGTAATGCTGACGGCACTTGTACTGCTCAATGTATTCCTAACTGGCAGTGCGGTGACTGGAGTTCGTGCCTGAACGGAAATCAGACAAGGACTTGTACTGATGCGAACTGTAATTCTGCTCCAAGAACCGAAACCCAATCTTGTGGTGTCTGTACTCCAGGCCAGACTCAATCATGCACTGTAGACAACTGCACTGGAAGCCAGACTTGTTCTAATCAAGGGGCTTGGGGTTCTTGCGTGAAAGCAGACTTGTGTTGCGGTTTAAACTGCAATGATAACAATGACTGCACTACAGATTCTTGTTCTGGCGGGGCATGCTCTAATATTGTTATTCCGAACTGTGGTTCTCCTGGTCCAGGGCCTGGTCCTGGTCCTTCTCAAAGCGAGTTTTTAGTTGAATTATATCCTTCTGAGGTTAATGTAGGAGCAAAGTTTACTGTTACTGTGAAAGACTCAAGCACAAAAAGTCCTGTGGAAAATGCTTCTGTTACTTATGCTAAGGCAACCCAGTACACTAACTCTTCAGGCCAAACTGAGTTCACTGCAATAGAAGGCTATTCTTTGGTTACAGTAAAGAAGGATGGCTACAAGAATAAGACTGTGAGGATTACTGTAATAGGCCAGGAGCCTTCATCTTTATGTGGTAATAATGTTTGTGATTTGGGTGAAAGCCATGGCAATTGCCCTCAGGACTGCCCTAAAGGAAAGAAGCCTTCTCTGAGGATAAGCACTGAAACGCCCACAGTCCTTTCAGGGCAGACAATAGATGTTACTGTGACCTTGGATAATGGTTCTGCTGTCCCTGATGCTACTGTAGTTTATGCTGGAAAGACTTACACTACAGACTCTGAGGGAATAGTTGCATTAACTGCAGTGAAAGGATTCAATTCAGTTACTGCAAGGGCTAATGACTACGAGCCTGGCGCAATGCTGTTGAAGTTTATTACAGCTAAAGCTGAATGCGGCAACACCAAATGCGAGGAAGGAGAAGACACAAAAAGCTGCCCTATGGATTGTGTTGGAGAGAAACCCTTTGATTTACTGCCTTTCACTGCCGGAGGAATTGCTTTAATCCTAATTGTATTTTTTGTTGTGGTATTAATTAGTGCAAAGCATAAGTAGGCTTCTCCTTCTGGAAAACAAAAAATTCTTAATGATTTCCTTTGATTTTAGAATTAGGATTAAGGGGTTGAATTGAAATGGATAATTTCAGGAAAGGTGTATTGTTTGCCTTGATTACTGCATTGGTTAGCGGCATTTCGATTTTCATTAATTCTTTTGCTGTAAAATCCTTTGATGAATCCTTGTTCACTGCACTGAAGAATTTAATTGTGGTTGTATTCCTTTTTTCCCTGATTCTGGTTTTAGGAGAACTCAAACACCTCAAATTATTGAGGGCAAAGAATTGGCTGCAGTTGGCTTTCATTGGATTGATTGGCGGGAGCATCCCATTCCTTTTATTTTTTAATGCCTTAAGCCATACGCCTGCAGTAAATGCAGGCTTCATCCACAAAATAATGTTTCTGTTTGTTGCTGTCCTGGCAATAATTTTCCTGAAAGAGAAACTGAACAGGAAAGTATTCTTTGGTTCAGTTCTCTTGGTTCTTGCAGTAATTCTCCTGTTTGGAATTAATATTCAGTCCTTTAATTCCTTTGATTTAATGATACTTGCTGCAACAGCACTCTGGGCCGCAGAGAATGTTTACTCAAAGCATTTGCTCAAAGAAGTCCAGCCCAAAATTCTTGCCTTCGGCAGAATGTTCTTCGGCTCAATCTTCCTGCTTTTATTCCTTGCCTTCACAGGCAAATTAATCCTAATTAATTCTCTTAATTCAATTCACTTCTTCTGGCTCTTGATTACCTCCCTTTTCCTGTTCTCTTATCTTTTATTTTGGTATTCTTCCCTGCAGAAAATTCCAGTCACATTGGCCACAAGCATTCTCCTGCTCGGCCTGCCTGTTACGGCTCTCTTAAATTCACTTTTCCTAAACAAGGCAATCCTTCCCCTGCACTTTATTGCTTATGCTGTGCTTGCAGTAGGCCTTTATTTGCTCTTAAATTGCTGGAAAAAAGAGTTTTTCCTTAAACCAAAATTTCTTGGAGCGAGAAAATGATTAGAATGAGTGGATTGGAGTTGTTTGCGCGCTTTGCTTTAATGCCAAACAAGCTGAATTTATGCGGCCCAAAAGACTTTCACCAGAAATTCTTTGATTTTGTTGCTGGAAAGCACAAGGACGAATCAGAAATCAGATACGGCATAAGGCAGTTTGAGGTCGCCTATCCTTACCTCAGGCTCATAGCGCAAAAGAATTATGTTGAAGACTTGATTGATTTTTCTGTTGTTGAAGCCTATTTCATTGGAAATTCCCTTTTGAACAAGTGCAATGGCTCTGACATAAAGAAATTAATTCAAGAGAATTTTGCTGGATGGTATAAGCTTAGCCCTGAGATAGCCCAAAAGATTGCTTCAAGTGTTCCTGATAGTGCTGTACCTCATCATTCCTTTCATGTATTAAATATTGCTTCTCTCACTGAACAAAATAAAGCAAGCCTTGATTTCATGGACAAGGACAGGGTGTGCTGGGGCACTCTAAAAGAGTTCTCTGAAGAAAATGCCTTGATTGAATTCAGGCCTATTGTTTCATTGAACAGAAAGCTTTTCTTAGGCCCACTAATAGAAAAAGAAATTGAATTCCACAAGCAATTCTTCCCCAAGGCAAAGAAAGGTGCAACAATTGCCTTCCACTGGGATTTCGCCTGCCTCGAGCTCTCAAGGGACCAGCAGAAGAAGCTTTCCTTTTACACCCAGCAGGCATTAGACTTCGCGAACAAAGAGAGAAAATAATTCAAAAGAACATTATGGTTTAAATACCTAAACAGCATTATTATAATCATTTAATTGAATTTATAATGTTATTATTTTAAAGAAAAAAGGGAGGGCAAAAAAATGAAGAAAATAATGTTAATAACAATAATTGCAGTTGTTCTGGCAACAAGCTTTCTGGTAATGACCCACTTTTATCCTAACCCAAAAACAGCTTATCCTAATCCAGGACCAATGCTCGCAGCAGGAACAGACACCGGTCCAATGAATAGCGAAGAAATCTGGTTAGGAGTTCAAATGGCTGCAAACCGCGTTGTAAAATTGGGCGACAGCATGAATAAGCCAACAATCAAATTTCTAATTATGGAGCATAAACCAATCGTAAAATTAGCTGAGATCTGGGGAGCAAAGCCAAAAGCACTATTCAGAATACTAATAGGGGGCGCAAAGCCAAAAGCTTGCTTTGGGGGAGGCACTGACGCAGCAAGAGCAAAGTTCATGGAAGCCCAGAACAGAGCAAAAGCAACACTTAAAGCTGAAATAGGTGACCCAGCCAAACCAAAAACAGCACTATTCACGTTAAAAATAGGGGGCGCAAAGCCAAATCCAGTATTCTTTGCTGACGGGCAAGGACTCAAAACACTTGAACAGAACTGGATTTAATTTATTTTTTCCCTTTTCTTATTTTTTTGTTTAGAGTACGCCAAATTCTTTTTTTATTTCTTCGGTTGTTAATGCTTTTATTCTAGTCTGGTATTTGAAGTCTTTGTCATTGCTCCAGATTATTGTGTCTTTTTTTAGGGCGCAGGCAAGGTAAAGCCAGTCTTTGGAGTCTTTGGACAGGGATGCAGCGGCCGGCAGGAAAGGTTTCAGTTGATGGTCTGGAATAAAACGAACTTGCAAGATAAGTTTTTCTAAAAGCATCATGAATTCTTCTTTTGGCCCATTAAATTTTTTTTGCAGGAAAGCTCCGTACTTATGGAGTTCAGTTAAGAGGAATTCAGGGGCGTATAATTCTATTTCAGGCACAAACCATATTCTTCTCGTCATTCCTTTTCTTAGCAGGGCAGAGAAAAGAATATTGGCATCAACTGTTACTTTCATTCAGGAGCCTCTTTGCATGCCTTGCAAAATTTTTGGCTGTTTTTTCTGAAAGCATTTCAGCGTCTTTTTCTGTCAAACAGCTTTTTTGGGCCAGCTCTTCAGCAACAGCGAAATCCTGCAGTTTCCTTTCAATCATTGCCCTGATTACATTAGACCATCTAACTTCGGGATGCTCCTTCATTTTGCGCCTTGTTTCTTCAGTAATAGATATAGTGACATTAACCATAAATTAACACATACAAATCATGTGTGCATAAATATTTAAAATTAATGCTTTTTCTTTTTCTTCTTCCCAACTATTGTGTTTAGTGCTCTCTCCACTTCTTTTTCTTCTTCCCTGCTTAATACTTCAATTATGCTCTGCTCTTTAACTAAGACAAAATCGCCTTTCTTTGCTTTGGCTATGTTGAAGGCTTTTGCTTTGATTCCATTGAATTCGATTATTGCATTGTTGTCTTCGGTTTCTATTACTTTGCAGGGCAGGCTCAAGCACATTTTTTTTTTCACTTTGTTTTCTTTTCAATTATTTGTTGGTATATTCCAACGAAAACAAACAGGAATATTACCCCTAAGAATGCGCTTATTATTATTATGTTTATCAGGCTTAATGCAAGGTTTCCTTTCAGGAGAAAGTTTGCTGCCACAAAGACTGCTGCAATAAAGGCAATTATTATCCCGTAAATCAGCATTACTGCAAAAATCGAGAACACGTGAGGCCTTGTGATTTCATAAGACTCATCTATTGATTCTATCATTGAGTCTTTTTTATGCAGGAATACCTGCGGCGCCATGCTGTAGCGGATTGAATTGTACACTACAATCAGCAGATAAGGCATGAACAATATCATGGCGCAGAAAAGGATAATTAAACCAAAAATATTGATTACTGGCACAACTGAAAGTATTGCCCCTAAAATGAACAAGCCTAAAATTATCAGGAAAAACCAGAGGAAGTATTTGTTCTTCAATGAAAAGAGTGCGTAAAAGAATGCGATTATTTCAAGGGCAATCAATTTAATGTATTTGAGCACAGAGAAAGGCTTTGGCTTCATTCCCTTTAATTCTAATGCCCTCACATTCAAGAGCGCAGAAAAGAATCCTTCAATCAACCCTATTACTATCATTATAACAATAACAGTAACCGCGGTTACAGCCAATTTCATTATTTTCTCGTAAGCATAAGGCTGCCCTGCAGTAAGTCCCAAATCCTTTGTTAAATAAAGAATTGACAGGGAAATTGCAATTGAGAGAACAAGAATTACTGCAATCAATAAAATGCTTTTCCTGTCTTTAATCCAATCAAATCCGCCTGATAGAATCCTTTCGTAATCCATTTTTTCTGCCTCACAAATCTTACATTGAAACCCCTTAATAAATTTTCGCTGGAAGTAATTGCTTTATAAAATTTTTCAGGCTAAATTATTCAGTCAACTTATTGGATTGGACTTTATGGAAGACAAAGCTTTCCCTTCATTCAATGAAAAGCTGTGCTGTTATTGCAGTGCCTGCGTTGGGGTCTGCCCTTCAATGGCAATCGAATTAAAGGAAACCAAGATTTTGATGGACACAAAAAAATGCATTAAATGCTATTCCTGTGTTCGAATATGCCCTGTTGGGGCATGGAGAGAAAAGTAATTTAATTAGGTGGAATTAATGCACGGAGTAAAAAATTCTTATGATGTCATTGTTGTTGGAGGGGGCCCAGCAGGCCTTGCTACAGCAGCAAAGTGCGCAGAATTAGGTTTAAGTACAATCTTATTTGAGAAAGACCAGGAGATTGGAGAGCCTGTAAGATGTGGAGAAGGCTTGGGCGCAGGATGGTTTCAGAGGCTTGAATTAAAACCTGACCCGGCATGGGCAGTGCAGGCAATTACCGGAGCAGCATTATATTCTCCTTCAGGAAAGAAATTGGTTTTAGACTTCAAGAAAACTTCAGGATACATCCTTGAAAGAAAGATTTTCGAGAAATTCCTTGCAAGAGATGCAGCAAGGAAAGGAGCAAAGATTTACTGCAAGAGCACTGTAACGGAATTAATTAAAGAAGAAAATTTCATTAAAGGAGTTAAAGTTCAGCATTTTGAAGAAGAATTGGAAATAAAATCAAATATTGTTGTTGCTGCTGATGGCTTTGAATCCAAGATTGCGAGAATGGCAGGAATGCATACAACCCAAACATTGTACCATGTTGACTCAGGCTTTGAGTATGAAATGGCTGGAATTGATTTTGGGGAAGAAAATTTAATTCACTTGTTTTTTGGGACAAAAAGCTTTCCTAGGGGTTATGGCTGGGTTTTCCCAAAAGGAAAGGATTATGCTAATGTAGGAATAGGCATTGGAGGCACTGACACCCAAACAGCAAAATATTACTTGGATAAATGGATTGATTCAATGCCAGGCCTTAAAAAAGGTTCAATTGTGCAGGTAATGGCAGGAGGTATTCCTGTTGGAGGTTTCTTGGAACACCATGCGGTGAACGGCTTAATTGTTGTAGGTGATGCTGCCCATCAAGTTAATCCAATTCATGGAGGCGGAATGGGCCTTGCAATAGAGGCAGGAAGGCTTGCAGCAGAGGTAATAAAGAAAGCGCATGAAGCAAAAGACTTCAGCCAGAATTTTTTGTTTCAGTTCGACCCTTTATGGTATGAGAAGAGAGGCAACCAATTGAAGTCAATTTTAAAGAGAAGGAAAATGTTTGAGGCCTTAAACGATAACGATTTTGAAACATTAGCTTCTTCCATGAGTGGGGAGGACGTCCTCAAATTAGCTGAAGGCGACCTAATGCAGAGCATTGCCATTGCAACAAAAAAATTAATAATGCACCCAGGCCTGCTCAAAATAATCCTCAAGTATTTAAGAGAAAAATAAAAAAAAAGAAAAAGAAAGGGAATGTTCTTTTGTTATTTAATGGCTTGTTCCTACTTCTACTGTTGTGGTGTTAGCGTCTGATGCGCCTTTGTTGTCTGTTACTGTTAGTTTAAGGTATTTGTATCCAGATATAAGGCACTTTATTTTTGCATTATTTGTTGCAATGTTTGTTCCTATCCCTGTAATGTTTTGGTCTGAAATATTACAATCTGATGCGTTTGAATCTAAGCTCCATGTAATGCTTGCTATTGTTCCGTCAAAGTCCTGTCCCATGCCATAAATTGGAATAAACGTGTTGATATAACCAACATATGGGCCTCCGGGGAATGCAGCTGGTTTTCTGTTTGGAGTTTCTGATATAGTTACAGTGGTTGTTGCTGAAGAACTTGCGTTCTTGTTGTCTGTTGCTGTTAATTTCACTGTTTTTATTCCTGTTTGGGTGCATACAAGAGACCCTTTGTCTGTTGCTGTCTTTGTGTTCAACCCGTTAATGTCTTCTTGCGTTATATTGCAGTCGCTTGAAAGAGAAGCCCACCAAATGCTTTTTATTGTTCCATCTGCATCAATTGCGCTTCCATTCAAATAAACCACTTGGTTTGTGATTCCATTGTATGGCCCGCCAGTGTAAACTGTCGGCGGCTCATTTACTGGAACTCCTCCGCCTTCTGCTGCTGGAGGCAGTCCTTTCAATGCCCCTCCTGTTGAATTGGACTGAGTGCATCCTATTAGTACAATTAGTGCTATCATTGGTATTATTGCTATGTATAATTTATTCAATTCTTTTCACCTCACATTTTTTAAAAAATAAAAATTATTCAATGACTACTTTTGCTGTTGCTGTTGTTGTTCCGTCTGAGTTGTCTGTCACTGTGAGTGTTGCATTAAATGTTCCTGTTTTGCTGCATGCAATAAAAGAATAGTTTACTGCGTCAGGCATTCCTTTGCCTTGCACTACAATGCTTGGTTGGTCAACAAAGCAGTCCTTGCTGTCCGCGCTCCAGTCAATGCTTTTTATTACCCCGTTAGGGTTGTCGCTTCCCTTTCCTGTCAATTGAATCCATTTGTTTATGCCTCCTGTATAAGGGCCTCCTGCGTCTGCTGTGGGAGGGACATTTTGCTCTTCCCCTGCTGGAGGAGCTACTGCCTGCCCGCTTGGCTGGGTGCAGCCGAAAATAGCAATTAATGCAATTAAAAGCAGTCCTGCTAAAATTGCTTTGTTCATTTTTTTTTTCCTCCTTTTAAATTATAATAAAAACAATTAATTAATATTGGATTATTGTGTGCGCATGATATATTTAATTATTATGTTTTGCACTCCAAGTATTATTGTAAGGGTTGTTTTATGCAGTTGACTAATCTTTCCATGGCTTTTCTGGTTGAAGAACTTAGGCCTTTCCTGGAGGGCTCTTTTGTGAACAAAGTGCAGGAATTGGATAAAGACAAGTTTAAGTTCAAGCTCCATTCAAGGCATGGAACAAAAAACCTGATTGTGACGCCGGAGATCTTCTTCCTTTCTGAATTCAAGCTTGAAGCAAAAAAGCTGACTTCAGGTTTTGGGGCATTCCTGCGTAAGAGGCTTGAGGGAAAAAAAATTCTTTCAGTTAAGCAGAAAGAGTTCGACAGGGTGGTGGAATTAGAGTTTGATTCTTTTTTTCTTGTAATTGAATTGTTTGCAAAAGGAAATGTAATTCTTACAGACAAGAATTACTTGATTGAAGGAGCACTAAAAAAAGAGGAGTGGAAGGACAGGAAAATAGGGAAAGGTTTCCCCTACAAATTCCCCCAGAGCTCCAAACTGAATCCTCAAAGTGTTTCCTTTAAGGAATTCAAGGAAGAAACATTAAAGTACGAGAAAGCCTTAGTGTATTTTTTGATTGAAAGATTCAAGATTGCCCCGATTGTTGCAGAGGAAATAATATTCCTGTGCTCTCAGGACAAGAAGGCAATTCCTTCAAAGCTCCCGGAAAAAGAATTAAATGCCCTTTTTACTTCAATGCACTCAATCCATTCAATTGAATTAAAGAAATTAAAGCCTGTGAAGGCAGTAAAAGAAAAAGAGGAATTCCTGCTTCCATTTCCATTCAAGGGCATTTCAAGCCAGACTGAATTAAACCAAAGCCTGAATGAATTTTTGGACAATTTTTTTGCCCCTAAAATTTTAGGGATAGAAGAAAAAAAGGAATTGAAGGAGAGCGCTGAAGAAAGCCATAGAACCAAGGCATTGGAGTATTCCTTAAACAATCAATTGAGTGCATTAAAAGGCCTTGAAACTGAAGCAGAACAAAATAAATCAAAGGCAGAATTTATTTATCTGCATGAAAGCATTTTGAAGAATCTTCTTTCAATCATTTCCACTACTACTTCTGCTGCCCCTCAAAATCCTGCTGATTCAGAAAACCAAAAGGACATTATGTATAAGCTGAATATTTTTCTTCAATCGCGTGCGCCTGAATTGAAAGTCGTAGAATTAACCAAAAACAAAATGGTTTTAGAGAAAAAAGATTAAGGATCAAGGAAAAGGAAATTATTGATATTTAGCCTTGAATTCTTTTCTGCTGAATTTTGCTTTATTCCCCTGACATTCCTGCTAGCTCTCTTTCGTCTACAATGAATACATCGCTTACTGCTGTTACTGCTGTATAGGGAATATTGAGAATTCTTTCTTTTGCTCCAATCCTTCTTATTGCTTTGCTGTCCCTGTCAACTTCTACCAGGAGATGCTCTATTTCCCCTGTTACCTCGTTCACTAGAAGGTCTGTAAGCTTTCCTACTTCGTCTCCTCTGTTTGTAATAACCCTTTTTGTAGCCAATTGCCTTGCCACAGTATATTTGTACATTTTATTTCACCTTTAAAATTTTTTATTTTTCCACAAATGCTAAATTATTATATCTATAAAAGTCGTTTTCCTTTATAAATGTTACTATTTTTAGTGCTTATACATTACACTTTCCTGTTTCCAGAGCCTTTCCAAGAAATTTTTCTTCTTCCGGAAGTCGATTTTATGCCCTCTACATAAACCCACTCAGAATAAAAACCCTTCTAAAAATTGAATTCTTCAAAACAAAAAAGTCGTTATGTATATGCCTTTTTTTCTTTATTTTTTCCTCTTAATTCTTCTATTCTGCAAAATTATTCGCTTTTCAACGAATTTTTTTTGAGGCATATCTTTTTTAATCTCTAATGCCCTTATTTTTTCATGGCAAAAAAAGATGAAGGCTTGGGCCATTCAAAAGGCAGGGGCTTCTGGTCTGTGCAGAAGATCTTCATGCTGTTCCTCTTAATTTTTGGTTTCATTGTAGGGGTTTATGTTGCCCACCAGTTCATTGAGCCCTCCTTTAACCAGAAGCTTACTTCAAGTTTTGCTGCCTGCGAAGCAAAAAAGGCAGCGCAGGACAATGAGATTGAATCCCTTTTAGCATGCCTTAAAGACCAAAACATTGACCCGAAAAAGTGTGAGTGAATGCCCCACAAATTAACATTAGAAGTTGCTGCAAAAATTTGCGTTAAGCATGAGTTGGGCAAAAAGTTTCCTCAAAGACTTCTTTATGACGCTCAAGCACTCCTTATTAATGCCCACAATAGGGCATTTGAAGAAAGAAAAATTTCTGTTGAACAAAAAAGCAAGGCAATACATTTAGGCTCAACAAATTTTTTTGCTTTAATTGACAATCTCTGCATCGCAAATTTTTTGAAATTAAAAGGGGGTGAAATAAATAGAATAAGGAAATATGAAATAGAAAAAAATGAGGTTATTGACCTTGCTAGATCAATTCACCTTACAACAGACGAAAAACTGAAAAGAATGCGCGACATCTTGCTTGTAGGGACTTTACATGATGCAATTAAGGTGAAGAATAAATTATTAAACTCAGCTTTAAAGCATAAACATTTATCAAGCCTTAAAGCAGAATTAAATCACACGCACACATCACAAAGAGAAAAAGAAATAATACAAAAATATTTGGGTGTCTTTGAGAAACCTATTGAACTCAATCCAAAAATTCAGAAACCAAAAACGCATAAAAGAAGAATTTAATTTATTTTTCTTCTACTATTTTCCCTTTGGGTTTTTCTTCCTTGAAGATTTGGCACTGGAATTTGAGAATTTTACACTCTTTTTCTTTCCAGGTGTTTTCTGGAAGCCAGGCTTTCATGCATGTATGCCTTAGAAATTCTTCTGCTGTGCAATCCAGTTCAGGCCACACCTGAGGCAAAAGAAGGCCTGAATTGTTTCCTTTCCTTACTATGAGGCCGTCAGTTCCTTTCCTTAGAATTTTTGTTATTTTTGCTTTCTCTTCCTTTATTTCTTCCGGCTGCGTCAGAATTGAAAGCTCTACAATAATTGAATTAAGTTCTCTTGCTTCCAAGGCAGGAAACCTCGGGTCGGAAAAGGCAGCGCTTACTGCGCTTTCAATTACTGCATTCCATAAGGGCATTACGGGAAAAGGGAATCCAATGCAGCCCCTTAATTCCATTGAAGGAAAAGAGTGTATTGTGGTAAAAAGGCCTCTTTTTTCCGAGAATTCCTTTGGCGCTTCATCTTTCAGCGTGCTTCCTGTGTGCAAATAGTATGCAATGGACTTTCTCGCCAACTTCACCAATTGTTCCCCTTGGCTCAAAGAGTATTTCTGCGGCATTACAATTTCTCCATTGGGCAAGGGGAGAGAGTTGGATTTTTCATCCGCGCCCTTGCCCATTAATTAATGCTCTAAAAGAAATTAAATTGTTTGTGTTGGAACGCGCATGTTATTTAAGCAACTTTTATAAATTCTATTTTATTATTAATTTGTTGGCAGGATTGTTAATTATGTCAAACTGTTTTTTTTGTGACATACAAAAACAAGGCGACAATCAGAGAATCATTAAAAATAAATATTTCTTTTCGCGATATGACGACTTTCCTGTAAGCAAAGGGCATTGTGAAATAATACCAAAAAAACACATTGTTTCTTTTTTTGATTTGACTCCAAAACAAACCCAAAGCATGTATTCACTAATTAAATCTACAAAAAGTATAATTAAAAAAAAATTTAAGCCAGACGGCTATAACATTGGCTTAAATGAAGGCAAAGCTGCTGGTGCTACGCAAGAGCATTTGCATATCCACATAATTCCTCGCTATAAAGGTGACGCCAAGAATCCTCAGGGGGGAATAAGAAACATTTTTTTCCACAAAGCCGACTATTTTCCCAAATTAAAGAAAATTCCAGCAAAAAGATGTTATATGTAATTTGTGGTTTGATTAACAAAAAGAATAAATAGAAGAGGGCACTAATTGTATAAGGTGATTTTTGATGGCTGAAATTATTTTAATGACTACCCCTCTTCCTCAAGAGTACAGAATTGTAAAAAACTTTGGTATTGTTACTGGCGTAACCTGCAGGACAAGGGGTGTGGGCGGAAAATTTATTGCGGGTTTTGAATCCATGATTGGAGGGGAGGTAACTGCATTCACTTCTGAAATGGAGAAAGCAAGGTTTCAGGCAATTGACAGGATGAAGGAAAAGGCTTTGGCTCTTGGGGCAAATGCCGTTGCAGGCGTTGACATTGAGACAAGCGAAGTTTATCAGGGAATAGTTCTTATCTCTGCGACAGGGACAGCACTGCAAATAGCTGAGAGAGCCAAATAGTGCAGGTGAATTTTGTGATTTTTCTTTCGTCTCTTTTTGGCTTCTTTTTTTTGTTACTTGTTGTTGGTCTAATAATTGCCGTAATTTTATATTTGATTTACTTGTATCTGAAGAGCCAGAGGGGGGAAGAACAATTGGCAACAAAAATGAAGGAAAAAGGAACCAAAAATTATTAATTAAAGCTTTCTTTTCGTCGATTCACGTTGGAAAATTTATTTAAATTTTTCTCTTTTCTTTTCTTTTCATGAGAGTTGGTTTATTCCTGTTTACTGCATTGCTTTTGCTCCTGCTTTTATTGAGCGGCTGCTTTGAGGAAAAGAAAATCTTTGAGGCAAGGAATGACTGCATTGTGCTATCGCAGAACTCTGCTTCCTCTGTTCCTGAGTGCGGTTCGCAGGAGGAATGCATGAATTCTGTTGAGAAAAACTTTTTTTCCTTTAACCAAAGTATTTTTTCATTCAATTCAAAAAGAAGGCTGCATGAATTCAAGAACCATCTGGCTGTCTCCTGGCTTTACTTCAACAAGGCCTTGAAGGAGGTTAAGACAATTAATTCCATGTGCTCTTCAGGTTCAACTGAATCCCTGCCTTCTCATGTGAATGAATTGAATTTTTTGCTTTCCAAGTCTCTGCAGGAGTATGATTCTTCCATGAAGGATTCAATTGCCTTCGTTGAATTGGAGTCAGATTCATTGGAGAAAGAGAAAATTTTTCTGTTGAAGGAGGAAGCCCTCTTCAATGACTTCATTCTCTTCAATAATGAATTGAATGAATTAGGCCAGGAATCAATTAGTTTTGATGCTAATTCTTTTGCTTCTCAGTACAAGGTGAAGGCAGCAGAACTGAGCGCCTTTTTTTCTGAGAGGGGTTTTAAGAGCGATTACATGCAGGAATTCAATTCCTATGACTTGCTTGATTTCATGGAAAAGCAAACTGTGCAGAATGTCCAATCAAAAAATATTTTTGTTCCTGTGATGAAGTTGGCTTTTTCCGGAATGATTTCTTTTCTTGAAAGGCAGGATGAATTCTCAAGGACAATCAATGCATTGCGTTCAATGCCTGCTTTTTATTTGATAGAATTCTATGACTCTGTTGCCGGAGCAAATAATTCTGTTGCTGCCTCTTTTGCTTTCCTTGTCCAGAATGATGCACTTCACCGCTCTCAATTAGAGCAAAAGTCTTCTGCCCTTGAATCAGAATTAAATAAAAAATTCAATGAAATTGAAGAGCAATTAAATGCACAGGACCTCTCCTTTTTTGAAGGCTTAGACCAAAAATTTCTGTCTTCTCTGAATGATTCTTTTGCCCCTTCTTTTATTTCTTCTTCTGAAGGAATTTCTTTCTCTGATGTGCGCTCATTTAAATCAGATTCTTCAGCAAGACTTAATGAATTGAAGCAAAACTTCTTCTCATTTCAGCAGGACTTCTTTTTGGGCAGGATTTCCTTGCCTGAAAAGCTGAGCAGATTAAAGGCTCTTTCTTCTTCTACAGATCAACTTAATTCCAAAGTTGATTTCTTCAGTTCTGATGCAGTCAATGGTCTAATTGCTTTGTGTAATGCAAGAATTAATTCAATTGCTGAAGCAAAAATTCCTGAAGCCCAAAAGAATTCCGTTGGGCTCTCTGACTTAAAGGCAAGGCTTGACTTCAAGGTTTTGGAGTACAGAACTTCTTCTGAAACAAAAGAAAAGATTTTTTTCTGCTCTCAGGTTTTGGATTCTTTCAGTGAATTTGACTCTGCTGCAAAAGACTTTTCCTCTTTCCAAAGCGCTAATTCAATGAAGTCTAATGACTGCTTTGATTTTCTGGATAAGGCTTTTTCTTCTGGCTCGGATTTAAGTGATTTTTTGGAAGGCTTCAATCAATTAAAGGAATTAAAAGCTGACAGCTCAAATGATCCTTCGTTTGTAGCTAGCCAGTGCTCTAACCTTGAATCTTCAATTAAATCCTTTCTTTTCTCCGAGAATGAGATAATTGCTCGGATTAATTCCAATTATTTTAAGGCCTCAAAACTAATGTCTTTGATTGAATATAATTCTTTCCCTCAAAAAGATAACTTTCAAAATGTTTTCTCTTCTTTAAACAAATATTTTTCTGAAGGAAAACTGAACCTAAACAATTCAATTAATTCTTTGGAAGAAATTGATTCTTTGCTTTCAAGCTTTGCCTCAAACCTTGAAGGCTTTGTTTCAGAGCAGGTTGAAAATAAGGTTTCAGAAAAAGCTGAATTCTTTTTTTCTAATCCCTCAATCATTGAATTGAACAAGCCTTTTTCTGCCCGAGCAAGGCTTTCACTGAACAACAATTTCAATTTTTCTATAAGCAAACCTTTGACTTTGGGAATTCCTTTTGAGTGTCCTGACTCTCAAATTTCTCTAGCTCTATTTTCCCCTAATGTTTTGAGCGCAAAAATTTATGACAAAAAGATTTTAATTGACCTAAATTCCCTGCCTGAAGGCCTTACTTTAATGGAATTTGATTTGAATAAATTGATTGTAAGCTCTGAGGAGAAAGAGGAAGTTTTGTTTGCAGACCAGTTCAAGGCTGTTATTGAAAAGAAGATTTCCTTTAATTCAAAGCCTCTTGCTTCAAGGATGAAGATTTCAATTGATTTGGGGGAGAGAGCATTTGACCTTTTTGCTTTCTTTAATGGCAAAAGCATTCCATTCTCTTTTGGTTCAGGCAAAGCATTTTTTTTGCTTGAAGGACTCAAGGGAAATGATTCAATGCTTTTGTATTATTCTCTCCCTCATCCACTTTCATTGCAGTTGTCTCTTTCTTTCCAGCAGAAGATTGACTCAAACAGCCAGTCAATTTTGTACGATTTAATTATAAAGAATAATTCTTCTTTCTCCTTTGATTCAATGAACTTGATTCTTCCACTGGATTTTGATTCAAAGAACATTAAGCAATTGAGCTTATATTCCTCTGACGGAATCGAAATTAAAACTAAAATTCTTTCAAATAACAGCCTTTCCTTTTCTTCCGAAAACCTTCTTCCAGGGCAGGCAAAGAATTATTCCTTGAAAATTTTGATTGAAAACCAGAAGGACTACTGGCTTTCCTTCAATCAAAAGCTTGAAAGCGATTTGAGTGAACTTCTTCTTTCTTCCAACAAGGAAATTGCCCTGAAAGCAAAAGAATTGGAGAATGAGCTTAATTCAATTTCTTTTTCAGATAATTTTTTTGATTCTGAAATAAAAAAATTCTCCGAATTAAGAATAAAAGCCGATGAACTCCTTGCATTGGAAAATTCTTCTCTTACTTCAAAGCTCTCCTTTGACGAATTAAAGAATTCAATAAAAATCAAATTGGATGAAGCAGAGCAAAGCATCCAGTTTCTCAAAGACTCAAATTTTTTCTCTCAAGCCTCTTCCTTGAAAGAGAAATCCATGAAAGCAAGGCAATTGCTTGAGGATGCAGAATCACTCTTTGAAACCTCAGGCAAGGATTCATTCAGTTTATTATTCCAAGCCAAAAGCCTGCTTGAAGGCTTTGAAGTACAGCCTCTCTCAAAGCTCATTGAATCTAAGCAGAGGGAATTGAAGGACTCATTGCGTAAAATTCTTTCCTCTAATTTCTTCCAGCAAGAGCTTTCTCCCTTAAAGAATGAATTCCTTTTTTTGGATGAAGGGCTTTCCTTTGCTTTAGCTGAAAACGACTTAAATAAAGCCCAGAAATCCTTGCTTGAATTGAAATCAAAAGCCTCTGGCCTAAATTCTTCTTTCACGGAATTGGCTTCAAAAAAGCTTTCAGAATTAAAAGAAAAAATCAATGGCCTAACAGACAATTCTAAAACAAAAAAATTCTTGTCTTATTTCAGCGAACTCTTTTCTGAGGGCATATCAAAAAATTATGTTTTGCCCCTCACAAAAAACAGGCTTGAGAAAATTAAATTGAAGATTGATTCCCTGCAGCAGGAGCTTTCCTTTGACTCAAAAATCCAGGAATTCTTGGGGGCAGTTGACTCAAACGATCTGGAGGCTGCTTTAAGTAAGTCTTCTTCTATTGAATCAAAATTGGATAAAAAGAACAGCGAGTTTTCTGTTTTGGAGCAAGAAATGGAAAACGCTTTCAATAAAATCAAGGAAGACTCTTTCGCTGAATTGGAGACTGCAAGAAATCTGCAGCAAAACTACGGCTCAAAAGAATCTGAGGCCCTCCTCTCAAAGGCGCAGAATGCCTTTTACTCAAACAAATTCTTTGACTCAATTAATTTCTCTATGCAGGCAAGAACTGCAATGAAAAAACCCCAAAGTTTCCTCCCCATAATTGCTTTGGTTCCTTTGGCTGCAATTGCATTGATTTTTGGCTTCATTAAATTCAGGCGCCCAGGCAATGGAACAAAAGAAGAAGAAAAAGTGAAGCTCAGAAGGCTGCCGAGGAAGAATTAGTTAAATTTAATAATCTTGAAAAACATAGATTTATTGCAATGACTCAACTTAAAAAAGAATCTGAGATTTTTAATTCAGGCGACGGTTATTCTATTATATTAGAGAAATTTGATGTAGTTAAACCAATGAGTAAGAGAATTTTTTGGTCACAAGATATGCTTCATTTGGTAACAAATTTCTATCGCTTCCATTTTAAATTCCCTAAAAAAACTGATGAATTGTATGTAGATGGATTCAAAAGCGGAAAAGTTTTCATTATAGCTGAAGTTGCCCCACATAAAGGGTCTCAACACAGGAGATCCATGAATAAAAGAACTGAATTGCCAGTGTTTGTAAAACTGTTCCCAGAAGTAACCAATTATTTAAGAAATAAGGGCTTTCAATATATTGCTGGTACTACTCATAAAAAGATGGCAAGATTAGCTTTCAAGCGTCTGGGTTTTAGTGCAAACAGAACTGCAGCCGGCGATTGGAGTGTAAAAAAGAAATTAGGGCCTCTTGGAAAAAGCACAAAAAAATTTTTATTTAAAAAACCTCACCTGAAGTAGATGTAAGCGTAGAAGAATATCCCTATTATCAGCATTATTATTCCTACTGAGAGGCCCAAATTGGCTTCCGGGCTCCTGTACTCTATGTTTATTTCGTCGCAGTTGAAGGCGTAAGCATTAATGTCAGTGAAGCTTGCAAGGCAGTTTAAGGGGAACTTCCCCCGAGTATTTGCTGTTGCATTGAATTTAAAATATATTGTCTGGTCAGGCTGTATTGCGTCAATATTTCTCTCTAAATCTCCTTGCACGAATAATTCTGGGGCTGGAATCAATTTTGCGCTTACATTGTATAATGGGTTAGAACCATTGTTTTTGACTGCAAGGATTATTTCTGAATTATCGCCCAAAAGATTTATTGGGTTTGAAAGGAGGATTACTGGCTCTAAGGTATTGGGCTCTATTGGAACTATCTCCGGGTAATTGGAGTAAATTGTTTCCTGCTCTTTAAACACGTTAGTAAAAGTTGCCTGTGCTGCAGGAAGCAATCTGGTGTTAGGGTTAGTGATTCTTACTGTAAACTCTAATTTGGCTTCTTCTCCTGGCCCAAGCTCTCCAGTCCATTCTGTTGCTCCGGTAATTGCCTTTACATCCTCTCTGTCTATTTCAGGCTTTTTCTGTTTTATTTCAACATCATATGCTTTTTCGCTGCCGTAATTCTTCAATTTCACAGTAACATTGATTTCATCCCTAAGCTTGGGGTGCCTTACGCTCACGTCCTTTGTGAAGGAGCCTTCAGGAAAATAAGGCATTAAGTAAGTTCCAATCATTGAGTCAGGCAATACATCAATTTCAATTGTTGCATTGGATGTTTTGGCGCAAATCTTTAGGGTATTGCTTTCCTTTACTTTTTCTGTTGGAAGAACAATCCTGCTCCACCCACTTATGAATTCTGTTGCCTTGACTTCTTTCAGTGCATTATTCTCGTCATTCAGGTAAACAGAAATTGCTGCAGGCTGTTGTGGCAATGGCTTGAATTCTGCGTGCACTGAAAGAACAACAAATTGTCCTTCAGCTGGAAGGTTTGTCTGGTAGAATACTATTTGAGTGCAGCCCTCTTTCTGCACCCCGCTTACAATGAATGTGTCCTTGTAGCCAATTTTCTCAAAGCTCTGCTCTGAGAGCACTAAAGCATCTGCCGCCCCTAAAATAAAGGCCAAAAAAAGAATTGCTGAAAGAATTGTTTTCTTCATTTTGCTTTCCTTTTGATTTCTTTAATAATATATTTTAGGCTTCTCTTTAAATTTTTCTCGTTTTTTGCCCGGATTATTTTGCTTTTAGGGTAATTTTTCAAAGCTTTATTTAAGCAGTAAGAGTTTTTCTCGCAGAATAGATTCTCTTGAACCTTCAATTCACTGTAGCCTTTTTTCTTAAGCCTTTCCTCTAATTCTTTCGGATTGGTTTTTAGCAGTACAATGAGGTCTATATTCTTCAATTTTGTCTCGCAGAGCAGGTGGCCTTCAATAATTACGTTTTTTTCTCTTGCAAGCAGTTTGTTCAATTCTCTCTCCAACTTTTTTGTTTCAATTACTTTTTCTTTTCCCTCTTTCTCCACAATTTTTTTTTCCCCTGCAAATTGCAGTTCATTGACTAACCCGCAATTTAATTCCTTTGCAATCTTTTTTGCTATTGTGCTTTTGCCTGTTCCGGGCGTTCCAGTGATTATAAGTCTCATAAATTATTTTTTGCATAGAAATAATCTTTAATTGTGCTTTTCTTTCTTGGGGCAACTTACACTTTCTTTCTTTTGCAAAAGAAAGAAAGGGCAGAATTAGTGCTTGTGTAATTCAGGGAATTGTATTGAGTGTTTTGAGCTCCTTCCTGTTCAGGAAGCACTTCTTGTTCAGCGCGAGTTCCTCGTTCTCCATTTTTATGCCGCATTCAAGCGCCTTGCAAAGTTTTTCTGCTTTTGTTTTATCCATTCTTTTCACTCAACTCTTTTTTTATTTTTTTACAGGAATTAAATAATATGATGCTTCCATTTAAATTTTTTTCGGTTGAAAAAAAATCCAAAAAAATTTTTATGTAAAAGTATGGAAAGCAAAGGTCTTTCTTAATGTAGAAAAACAAAATGCAGAAGAGAAAATTTATGTAGTATAAAAGCAGTTTGGCAAAAGAAAAGGAGGTTATGTATAAGCAACAGTTTTGGGCCTCCTTGGTCGCTTTTTGGCCATACCAAAAATTTATTATAGTGGTTTGTTGTTTTTTTGTATAGTGTTTCTTTAAATGGAAAAGCAGTTAGTTTCTTTGTGTGTTCTGGCGAGAAATGAAGAGAAATCAATAAATAAGGCTATTACAAGCCTTGAGAGGCAGATTTTGCCTGAAGGCTATGAGAGTGAATTGATTGTTGTTGTTAGTGGTTCTACTGATAGGACTGCAAAAATTGTTAGAGAACTGCAGAAAAATTATTCGAACATTAAATTGTTTGAGCCAAAAGAAGTTGGAAAAGCTCACGCTTGGAATATTGCAAAGGACGCTGCCAAATCTGATACTTTAATTTTTTCTGATGGTGATGTAGTTACAAAAAGGGATGCTGTTAAAGAAATCTTAGCAGAATTTAAGAGAAATCCTAAAATGGAACTTCTTTCGGCAAAAATAGTGCCATTAACAGGAAAAAAATTGCTTTCAAAAGCAGTTGCATTGCGTTATAAAAGCCAATTCACAGTAAGTGGAGACTTTTATGGAGTAAAAAGAGGTGCAATAAAATCAATTTTGATTCCAAAACACATAATACTTGATGACTGGTATGTTGCTTTTAAGGTTGGACTGGAAAAAACAGGGATATGCAGTAAATCAATTGTTTTTGTCAAAATTCCAACTAATTTTAAGGAAGCATTAGAACAAAGGGCAAGAATTTCAGCTGGCTTCCGCCAGTTGAAAAAAGAATTAGAAATTAAAAGGATTCCAGGGAACTTTAAAAGATTAATTGAAACTTATAATTCTCTTACTCCAAAAGAACGCATAAGAGAATTCCCAATATGGGTTTTATTAAGATTATTAGGCAGAGCAAAGGCTTCAATTGACCCAAGACAAAAAAAGCTTCCTTGGAAGCCAATAAGATCAAGTAAAATATAATTTCATTTCAATCTTACGCTGTCTAAGTCTCTTATTGCTGTGCTGTTTATCTGGAATTTGTTTGAAATGTATTTTGCGAATTCTACTGCCTTGTCTTTTTCTCCGTGGTCTACTAAAATTCTTTTGGGCTTGGGGTTTAATGTTCTGATGTAATTCACCAATTGATTGCGGTCACTGTGACCGCTGTTGTGAAGCATTACCCCTCCATGGCCCCCGCAAAAATTTTCTGTTCCTGGAACAGATATGTCATATTCATATTTTTCGGGTTTTACTTCCTCTATTGAAGTTACTGAGTCTGCTCTTATATCTTCTTTCACTAAAGCATTAAGCACTTTAATTAATTCTTTTTCTTCTTTATTTAACTTATCTTTGCTTATGTTTTCAAGCATTTTTTTGATTATCTGGCTTCCAACGTATTTTCTGTTCTTTTTTTCAAAATTGTAAATATAATCTTTAATCAGTTTTTTAATTTTTGAATCCTCAATATATTTGCATATTTTTTTTAGTTCCATTTCTTTTATTGGCAAAGCAAAAGGCGGATAACCTATTTTTCTCTCAATTTTTTCAAATTCTTTTTCCATTAAATATAATTTGTACGTTTGGCTTTCTTTCAGCAGATTGTTGTTTAGCATTCTTTCTCTTTCAATATAAGGACCTTTCAGTCTGCTTATAATGCCGTGCTGCAATAAAAGATAAGATAAATCTGATAATAATTTTTTGCTCGCAGATTTCGCAGCCATATATTCTATTACTCCATTTTTATATAAGTAGCCGTCTCCAGTAAAATACGCTTTAATGAATTCTTTTTGCGCTTCTGCAGGAAGATTATACACAATATTTGGAATTCTTTTTTTGTGAGCTGAAGTACCCACGCCGATTTTTTCTAAGAATCTTACAAGTAATTTGTTGTTTGCTCTTAACTGTATTTCGGTTTTGTGAGGGCTTTTAGGAACTGCTTGAATTCCAAAAGCATTTCTGATAGATTGGCAGGCGTCTTCAATCACTGCTTTTTCGTGTGCCCCAAAGCTAAGCATAGCTCTATGGCCTCTCTCTTTATCAATATTTCCTTCAGCGGCATAATAACCAAGAAATTTTGCAAGACTTACAACATCATTGCATTCAATATTCAAAAAGCTTTTCTTGTTGCCCCCTTTTTTTGGTTCAAATCTTCCCGCTTCTTCTACTAAATTGTATTCATTGAATTTAACATATTCAGCAAAAGGAATGCTTGTAATTGTGTTGGATCCAGGAAGTTTTGCAGGAATAATTATATGGTCTCCAATCCTTATATCACTTCCATTAATTGAACAGATTTTTCCCTCTTTTAAACAAAACAAGCTGTGCCCTTTTGATATTTGAACTTCTCTTCCCGATTTTGTTTTAATTTTAAGGTGCTTTCCTTCCGCTTTATGTTTTATTATATGCTTTGCTTCTCTCATTTCAATTTTTCCTTCATCATTGAATGATGCTACTTCTATTCCATTAATTTCTTTTACTCCTTCTTCATCTTCTTTCATTAATTCATCAGCTATTTCTCCAATCTTTTTTATTTCAAATGAATTATTTCTTCTAACCATTACTTCAGTGTCATATGGAACTGAAAATCCTTCAACTGTTTCTACTCTCATGTTTATGTTCAATGCCTTTGTTTTTCCGTTCCCTGCATTCACTGCCAATGTCTTCATTCCGCCTTGAAGCCTTCTTCCCAATGAACCTTCCCCTTGGTATCCAACAAAGATTAGTGTGTTTCTGGGGTCTTCTGCCATCTTGTGCAGGTATTCCACTGAAGGCCCTCCAGTAAGCATTCCAGATGAAGCCAAAAATATTGCGCCTGATTCAGATATTATCTGGTCCCTGTTCTTGTTGTCCACCAACTGGAACAATTCTGAAGTGAAAGGCGAGTCATTCTGCAGCACCCTTCTCTGAACTGCTTTCCTTAAATATTCAGGATATGCTGTGTGTATCGCTGAAGCCTCTTTTGTCATTCCGTCAATGTATACTTTTCCTTCAAGCATTCCTCTCCTGTAGTATTCTTCTATTACTAGCATTATTTCCTGTGCTCTTCCAACGGAGAAAACAGGAATTAATACATTTCCTTGGCCGTGAATTGTTTCTTTTATTATCTGAATTAGGCTTTCCTCTGACTGCTGCCTTTCGGGCTGTATGTCTTCTCTACCCCCGTAAGTGCTTTCAATTATTAGTGTTTCAAGCCTTGGATATTTCAAGTCAATATTATTGAAAAGCCTTGTGAAGCCATACTTTAGGTCTGAACTGTAAATCAGATTATGCGCCCCTTCGCCTATGTGCAGGTGCACTGAAGCGCTTCCTAAAATGTGTGCTGCATTATGGAATGTCAGCCTCATATCAGGGGTAATATCTGTTACTTCCCTGTAGTCTCTTGGGATGCAGTATTTTATCATTTCCTTTACATCTCTTTCATTGTATGGAGGCTCTTTTCCTTCTTTTACTGCTACATCAATGAAATCAAATTGAAGCAATACCATCAGGTCTCTGGTGGGCAAAGTACAGTACACTGGCCCCCTATAACCTAATTTGAATAAGTATGGAACAAATCCTGAGTGATCCACGTGAGCATGGCTTATCACTATTGCGTCCAATTGGTCTATTGGAAATCTTATTGCGTCAAAATATGGGTAGGGGTGATCTGAATTTGTTACATCTATGCCGCAGTCTAATAATACCTTTGTTTCTGGTGTTTCAATCAGTATTGCGCTTTTCCCTACTTCCCTGAAGCCCCCCAAGGCAGTCATTCTTATCCAGCCGTTGTTCTTTGGAAGTTCTCTATAAATTTTTTTTGCTGTTTCCTGCAGTATTTTTTTTCTTTCAGAGCTGTACTTGTGCAGGTGATGCCTTATTCCTTTGAGTATGTCTGATTCTGATGTTGGGCTCCTTAAAATATTTGGTGTCCATCCAGTTTTCAGGATTATTTCTTTTGATGTCTGGCCTTCTTTTCCTATTACCAAGCCGGGTTTTATTGCTTCTATTACTACCTCGCTGAATGCTGTATTGAAGTATATTTCTTTTATCCCTGCTCCCTGGGGGACTATCTCCTGTATTGTCTTTTTTGCTTGGTCTTCTTCTATCAATAAGCTTTTGTCTGTCCTGATGTTTACCCTTTTCTTTAAGTCAAAGGCTATTTTTGCAACGTAGTTTTCGTTCTCAAAAAAAGCTTTCGGGTTTCTTGTGTATATTGCTACCTCTGGGCCTTCCATTTCAATGCTTGTTATCTGTGTTTCTTCCGGAAGGCTTGAGTTCACTATTTCTTTGATTTCCTTTAGTATTTCCATTTTTTGTTCACATTATATAAAAGGCAAAATAAAATTAAGGGGAGATTCAATTAACAATGCTGGTTAAAACATTAAATTAATTTAAAAACCCTTTAAAGGTTTTTAAAGCTTTAAAAAAATCTTTGATTTTTTTAAATTAATTAAAAAAATTATTAACTCAAAAATTTCAGTTGCTTTCAATTAATGCTTGCACTTCTTCGTCCTTGAGCTCTCTTACCCCTTTTTTGTTCACTACTGTTACATTGATTGACCTTCCGCCTGAAAATATGTCTCTTTTCTTTGCTGATTTCACTGCATTGATTGCAAGCCTTATGCCTTCTTCTTCGCTCATATCCTTCCTGTAATTTGAGTCAAGGTGTGATAAGGCTAACTCTGTCCCTGAGCCGCTCACTGCATATTTGTCTCTTGGGAGAACGCCCCCGCTTGGGTCTATATCATAGATTTCTGGTTTTGTGTTTATGCCCCCAATTATGAATTGCACTAGGAATGGATAGAACCTGTTTGCATTAAGAATGTTTGAAATGTAGTTTGCAAGGCCTTTAGGGCTCATCCTCTTTTCTCTTTCTATTTCATACCATTTTGAGTGGCTTTTAAGGAATCTTATGAGTGTTGCGCTGTCTCCTACTGAACCAGCTATTGTCATTGCAATGTTGTCTGTTATCTTGAATATCTTTTTTGTTTCTTCATCGTATGCAAGGTTTCCCATTGAAGCCCTCATGTCTGAAGCTAATACTACAGCTTCCTTTGTGATTAAGCCTATTGTTGTAGTTCCAGTCTTTATCTCTTTGCTTGAAGTCATTTTAATCTCCCTTAAAAAAATCAGTTTCTAGTAGCCTACCAATCATATTATCCCTTAGTAAATATTTAAAAAGGTTTTGAATTAAAGCACTAAAAATTAATTAAAAAGAAAAGTTTTTAGGTTAATTCTAATGATTAATTCTGTATTCGTGTATTCTTTTCAGTTCCTCTAAGTCTGATTCCATTAATTGAAGCACTTTTCTGTTGTAATTTTCAATTGCATTAAGTTGTATGTCTTTTAGTTTTTTCTTTGGCTGCAGTAAAGCTAACTGCCTGTGCTTTAATATTTTTTTAATATCTTTTACTCTTAGATTTTGGTTGTGTTCAGAAAGTTTTCTGTCTAATATGTGACCTACACTAAAAGATATGACTGCCACAACACCGCTTATAATGGCTGTTTTAATTGTTCTATTTTGTGATGCTGCTAAATATGTTGTAGGGACTGTAAAACCAAAAATTTTTGCTAATGCGGCCCCCATAGCAGGCACAGTTTTTTTAGAGGGAGTCTTCGTATGCACAATTATCTTTTCAAAAAAACCAATTCTGTGAGGCAATCTTCCTTGAATAATTCTGCCTCTGTTTTCATCTAGAATATTTTGCATTTGTTCTATTTTTTTGACTTGGTTTTCGTGCCACTTTACTGTTGATTTTTCTGAAAGCATTCTTATAAGCAAAGGCGGTCTTGGCTTTTTTCCTTTTACAGCTCTTCTAACTTGTCTTGGAATTCCTGCCATAACTTAAAATAGGATACTACTTTTTTTAAATTATGTTGTTAATAAGCCTTTTCTTTTGCTTTCATCTTTGCATTGGCACTACAATGTTGGCTATGCTCACGAAGTATTTCAGGGCGTAAACCTCAAGGAATGCTGCCAGCAATAGGATTAGGATTGAAACTATGAGTATTATGAGTGCCTGGTTTGTGAGGTGGAAGAACCTGTCGTCAAATATTTTTTCTTTTGTGAGGCCTTGCGATGCTATTGCCCCTGAGATTGCTGCTGTTAAATAGGCCATTGCCTCTGCTATTGTGTGTGGAAGCACTGCGATCATTATGAAAATGAAGTATCTTAAAGGGCTCGCCTCTGCTATTGGCATCCATTCTAGTGCTCTTTGGGCGAATGCTATGCCCCATACTGAGGCATTCCACCCTATAATGAATATTGCCCCGAAACCGAATATTACTGAAATCAAAAGGGTGATTATCAGCACGCCTAAATTGTTTTGGATTATTTTAATGAACTGGCTTTTGTTTTGTTCTTCCTCTTCATTTAATGTACCGCCTATTTGTGTTGCTGAGCCTGTTGCTTTCTGCCCTGTAATCATTTTTATTACTTGAACTTGTTCAGCGAACATTTTGTCTGATGTAAGAAGGACTTTTTCGCCTTTATCATTGAAGTAGTGCAGTTGAATTATGCCTTGGTATTTTTCTGCTGTTCCCATCATCTCTAATTCTGAGGGCAGCATTAAGGTGAAAGCAGAGAACACAAAGAATATTCCAAAGAAAGAGAACAGGTATGATAAAATCAAGTGCTTGTGGTCGTCCCATAAGCCCCTAAAAGAAAACTTTATGCCTTTCACTTTGAATTCTGTCAGTTTTATTTTTCCTTCAATTATTTCTTTTTCTCTTCCTTCCATTAAAACTAATTGTTCTATGAGCTTGTTTATCGGGGGCATCATTGCCATTGAGGTGAAAAATACTGCCACAATCCCGGTGTTTTGAGGAAAGAAAAGGAATGCTATGATTATTCCGATTATTGCGTAGAATGCCCCCATTATGAAGGCATTCCTTGCCTTGGACTGCACGCCCAAAGAATCAAATACCTTGCTTAGAACCATAAATTGTGTCGTAAGGGGGCACTACAATCTTGTTGTAGTGGGGAATTGCGACATCACCTCCGTTCCTGTTCTTGAATATATTTTTTGATTGTGCTTTCTGTTACCGCCCCAGCTGTTCCAACATAATAACTTGGACTCCAAAACCTCTTGGCAAAGCGGTGTTCCTTTATAGCTCTGACTGCGGTCGTTCCTTTCAGCACTTTGATTACAAACATTGGGGCAAATATTGGCGATACAGAAACGAAAATATGCAAGTGGTCTGGCTGAACAGACAAGTTTATTAGTTCCCAACCCCGTTCCAAGCAAACCTCTTTTATCGTGTTTTCCACGATTGTTTTGGTTTTTCCTATTAGTACCGGCTTCAGATATTTTGGACACCAGACAAGATGATAATTGATGTTGTAAACAGCGTGCCTTGTTTTTTTGGTTTTCATACAAGAATACGTTTGCAATATGTTTAAATACTTTGTATTGTAATGGATTGTTATGCGAATAGCAATAAAAACCGAAGTTTTTGGGAATGACGACCTGAAAAACACGATTGCCTTGAGCAATCAAGCTTGCCAAGAGTGCATAGATATTGGAATGAAAGCCAAAACTTTCAACAAGACCAGAATGCACCAACTCACCTATCACGTTATCAGAAAAGCTCATCCAGAACTTAACAGCAGCCTTGTTACTGCTGTCAGAGACCAAGCAAGCGACATGCTCAAAAGGCTCAAGCTCGAAAAGAAGCCCGCCAAAAAACAACAATCTTCTATCAGGCTCAATCATAACACTTTCAAGTTTTTTCCAGATTCCAGAATAGCTAGCATAAGCACAATCAACGGAAGGCAGAAATACGCAGTCAAAATCCCACCTTACTTCCAAAAATACAACTTCAAAGATTCCAGTTCTGCAAGAATCAGAACCAAGAAAGAAAGAATATTCCTTGATATCATCGTTGAAACAGCCGTTCCAAAAAAGAGGATTATTAAGAAAATCATCGGTGTCGATAGGGGAATTTACAATCCAGCAGTTACATCCGACAACACCTTTTTTAATAGCAGAAAACTTCGTGAAGTCAAAGGGCGATACAAGCATTTGAAGAGATGCCTTCAGCGAGCAGGCACTTGCTCTGCCAAAAGACATTTGCAGAAATTGGCTGGGCGAGAGAGACGGTTCGTCGCTGACGTGAATCATTGCATCTCGAAAGCAATCGTCAACAAAGATTGCGATGCTATTGCCCTCGAAGAATTGAGAACAAGCAACATGAAAAGAAAAACAAGGAAAAAAACCAGAAGCCTTATTGGAAACTGGAGTGCAAAACAACTCCTGACTTTCATCCAATACAAAGCCGAAATGCTTGGCAAGACTGTAATCCTTGTCAATAGTCACTACACGAGCCAAGCCTGCAACAGATGCGGAGACATCCGCAAGGCTAACAGAAAAGGCAGGCTCTTCAAATGTTCCGTTTGTGGTTTTACTCTTCATGCTGACCTCAACGCCTCACGCAACATCGCCTGTCTCGCCAAAGGCGGGGCAAGCAGGCTGAATGTCAACCAGCCAATCGTAGCATGCAATGAACTCAAAGCGTCTTTCAAAGATGAACTGCGAGCGAACATAGTTACAAGCTCCACATTTTAATGCGGGGTAGTTGACTTCGATAAATAGTACGCATTACGATTTAATAATTTTATTGTAATTAAAGGTCTTGTACAAAAACTAATTTTTATTTTTTCTTCTACGGCTAACTATTGCAATGGATTGCCCTTTGTCAATTAAGACAGAGGGAATTTTTTTGGGTCTTTCCATTTTTCTAAATTTTCTTAATGTTTCAAATGGTTGGGGAGACAGGTTAAATGGAGTGGTATATTCTGTTTTGATTTCAAATGGGGTAATTAAAGATTCTCTTTTGATCTCAGGCGGCGATTTGTACAGTTCATAAATAGCTAAAAATTCTTTTTCATTTAGGGCCCTTCCAATGTAAAAACCGCCTCTTATACAATGTACTCCTGCAAATTCTCCTTTTTTAAGAGGCAATATTCTATTTTTACCAACAGAAAAACGCCTTAACCCTCTAATATCATCAAGTTTAATTTCACCCCTGTTTAAAATCTCTTTTGGTCTAAATGAACGGAGGACCCCTCTACTTGGTCTAATTACTTTTTGCCCCCTGTATTTAATTTTATGTTGAAGTTTCATTTTATTTACCACTTTATTAGTAAGATGTCTTTCTTTATTTAAATACTTTTTGTAAAGAAATTTGATTTTCTTAATTGGTTTTCCCTTCCTCTTTTTTCTCGAATTCATCAATGAACTTCACTTTTTCTATTCCTTGCACGTGCTCTATTACTATTGAAGAGAATATTGGTCTGAGCTGGAATGCTTCAAGGGCTTCTTTTCCTTTCAGTTTGATTTCAACTTCTTTTTCCTTGAATTCGATTTCTGGCTCTTTTGCTTTGGGGAAGTATTTTTCTAGGAGGGCCTGCACCTGCTCTTTTTTTTCTTTGAGCACTTTCTCTATTTTTATTTTGTACTCCAGGCTTTTCCCTGCAAGTTCATGATTGAAGTCCACTCTCACCCTTCCGCCTGAAACGCTCTGCACTTTCCCTATCAATTCGTTTAATTCTACAATCATTCCCGGGTAGGGAGAGAGATTTCTTGCCTTGAATTCCTGTAATGGAATTACCCTCACCAATTCTGCTTTCCTTTCTCCGAAGGCCTGCTCCGGCTTTAAGGTAATTTTCCTTTCTTCTCCTTCGCTCATTGGAAGTATTTGTTCTTCTAATGCTGGAAGAAGCTCTTTATGGCCTAAAATTATTGCTACAGGCTTTTCTTTTGTTTCATCGAATATTTTTTCATTGCTAAGGTCTTTCCCTTGAAAGCTTAAAAGCACTATATCCTCTTTTTCCATTTGTTTTTCACTCCCCAGCCTTTCCATTACTGTTTCGTTTATTAATTTTTTTCAGCAAAACAATTATTAACCTGCATTTTAATGGCTTTTTTTATGGGCTTAAAGACTTTCGGAAGCTGGTTTGTAATTATTGTAATGGTTGCTTCAACTGTTGGCTTTGCTATTTATTTCACTGAAAGGGACAATTCAGGCAATCCTTCCGGTCCTTCGCCTAATGAGCCCTCCCAGCCAAATATTATTCCTGTGAGCGCCCAGGATGTTGACGCAAGGGTTGTTGAAGTGCTTCCAAGGCTTGTTCTTTCTGCCGGAACAGATGAGGCAGAAAAGGATGTAATTGATGCCCTGCTCTTTAAGGCAAACGGCATTGAGGAGGTTAACTCCCGTTATTCCCAGAACAGCCAGAATTACGGCATTAGAGGCTCCCTGCTTTATATTGCTGAGATTTCCTTTAATAATTCCACTACCACTGGAGACAAGCTTTTCAATGAAATAAATTATAATGCTGAAGGAGTGCTTTTGGATGCAAGCGCTTACGAGATGGCTTTAATCAGCGTGCCAAAGGAAGTTGAATTCATTAATTCTGACATGAATTTGGCTCAAAATTATTCTTTCAATGACTTAATTCTTTCTTATGTTGGCCTTGACGCCTTGAAGGAAGATAAATTAAAGGTTTCCATTGAGGCAAGCTTTGATGGCAACAGCATATTGAATCCTGTTTCCTTTATGAGCTCAAATATTACTGGTGCAACAAAAAGCCTTTCACTGGAATTAGAGCTTCCCGTAAAAGAATTATTTAATGAAGTTTCCTTTTACGCTGACTTGAATTATTCTTCTTACATAAATTTCTCTGATGACAATGCCTTGAAGCAGGCGCTCTCCTCCTTCTCTGGCATTTCAGGTTCAAACATTCAAGTATTGCCTGCAGAGCGCATTTTCTCTCTTTCAATTGACGACAATTCTTTTTTCCTTAAATCACAAGACTTTAATTCAATGCTTTCAAAGGACACAGGAATAAATGACTTCAGTTTTTCTAGCGGAGAAAAATTTAATGCCCAAATCAATTTTGTTGAAGGAACAAAAATTAATGAAGTAAAGGACAGCATTTCCTTAATGCTTTCAGACCTGAATATAAGCAAATCAAAGTATTCTTTCATTGAATCCAGGGCTGCAGTGAGTGGGGATTTAAATATTTCAGTTGATGCACTTGAATTCAAGAATTCTTTCTCTAACTTTCTGTTCTCCAATTCCTTTAATTCTGATTCACTTGACTTGAAGCAGAAGGCCTCCTTTGAGGCAACCTCCTTTTATGATGCAGATTCCAATTCTTCTTACTCCAATGACCAGAACTCTTTTTTAGGCTTGATTGACGCAGGCAGAAAAGCAGGCGATTTAGTGAAACTGCTTGTATATTATAGCGGTTACAGGGGCAAGGCCTTGAACGCCAGAGCAATTGAGGCCCCGAAAGAAGAAGTTTTAACATTGCCCTGATTCAGCAAAGCTTATTAATTTCTTTGCTTATTGTTTTTGCGGTGACTTAAAATATGAATTTTGAGATTGAATTGTTCTGGGTTTTCATTGCGCAGGTGATTAACATAATCCTTGCAATCGTAATCCTGTTTAGGCTGACTAGAATTCATCATTACAAGGCAAACAAGTAAATGCAATTATTTTTTCTTTAAGAGAAAGATTGCCCCTGCTATGTCTCCGTCTGATTTCTTTAATGCGCTTACTGCCCTCTCCCTTGAACTGCCTGTCTGTTGCATTACCATTTCAATGTCTTCCTCTGGAACTTCCTCTTTCTTCTCTTTTTCTGTTCCGCCCATAACTGAATAAATTTTTTGTCCTTGCACCAGCATTACTGTAACATTTGGTTCCTCTATTTCAATGTCTTTCCCGTTCTTTAACTCTATTATTACTTTTTTTGATTCTATTTCTTCGGATTTTATGCCGAACTGCTTCAGCATGCCCTGCATCTGCTTTGGATTCATCTTGCCTAGCCCTGGAAACATCTTTTTTTGCCTCCTTTTATGTAATATTAATTGTTTCTGGCATTAAATTTATTAATTGCTTTAACTTATTTTTCTTTTATGCCAGTGCATAAGGGAATTATTTCGTCTTTCAACCAGTTCAGGTCAGCAGCAGGAAAAATTGACTTAAGCTCTAATAACGAAAGAGTTGAAGCCCTGAACAGATACTTTGAGCAAGGCGGTTTTGTTTCAGTGCTTCCAAATTCTTCTGGCTGGCCCAAGCTGACTTATCCTTCAAAGCACAGGATTCATGAAATGCTGCAGCAATTGAACGAGAAAAAAGATTTGTTTTCAAGAAAGCACGGAGACTGGCAGCAGAAGCACTTTCAAGCCAGAACCTACAAGCTTTTCACTAAACTGAAAAAGTTTGCTGACAGGACTTACTGGGACCACACCTTCAAGTCCATAAAAGACAAAAGCTACAGGGATGAAGCCCAGAAAGTGAAGCTGCCCACTCACTTGGTTGCAGACCCTAAATTCAAGCCAATGATCAAAATGTTTGTAAATGACCCAGAGTACAGGAGGCAGTTGATTGAGACTGTTGAACACTCAATCGTCTACAAGGACAGGAAAGAATTAGGCAGATACGCAAACTTCCTGCAGGAATTCAGGAAAACCATCTCCGAAGACAAAATGAAGGAAATCAAAGAGAAGCTGAAAGAAATAGACTCAGACATCAAAATGTACAATATAATGCAGAAATGGAGCGAGGAATAACTGTTTTAATGGTTTTCTTTTCTTGCGTTTTTCATAAAAGATTTTGATGCGTCACTGTAATGCACTTCTGTTTCTTTTGCCAATGCAGCAGCCCAGTCCCCGGTACATCCAGCAAAAAAGGAAATTTTATCCCCTTTGCTTAACCCAATTTTTTTTATTAGTTGAGGGTCAGATGGAACAACAGCCTGCCTAGGGTGATACTGCCCTTTTACATCCCAAGCTGTTTCTCCTTTAGCATAATGCCTTTGATCAGGAATTTTTATGGTAAAGAATCCTTTGGGTTTTGTTTCAATTTTCATTAAAGAATACTTTCTTCTCCGAAGAAAAATTCTCATATTAAAAATATTTAGTCTAAGCTAATTTAAAGAAATTACTTTTATTGAATTTTTTATAGGTATTCGGGTTTTGTTAGTATCACTTTTTAGTGATATTATCAATTTTTAGCGATACCTTTATATTTTGTTTTTTGTAGAATATCTTTTGGTGTTTTTATGCGTTTGCGCTCAGGACAGACTTTTAAGGTTGTAAGCTGGATTTTGAGAAACAGGGTTTTTTCGCAGACTGGGTTAGCTAAAGAGGTTAAGGTTTCTTGGGGCCTGATGAATAAGGTTGTTCAATGGCTGGTCAAAAAAGGTTTTGTGCGGAAGAGCGGCAGATATGAGTTAGTAAATATGACAGCTTTGATTCAGTTGCTGGCAACTGAAATAGAATTAGAAAAGCAGTCTTTTGAAGTGAACGTTGAGCCAAAAAAGATTCTTGCTTGGATTAAAAAAAACAAGCAGGTTCTTTGTTTGTCCAGTGCATTGCAGTTTTACTCGAATTATTTCCGCGATCCAAGCATTAACGTGTATTATTCTAAAGAGCTTGTGGAATACTTAAAAAATTCTCCTTCCGGTCTTGCAAGAATAAATTTAGTTAAATCTAATCTGGATTTGTTCAAATCAGATATTATTCAAAAAAAAGGTTTTCTTGTTACTGATGAGATCAGGACAATTATTGACTTGTTTGCCGACAAAAAAGCTTATGCAACAGAACCTTTACTGAAAAGATTGTGATTGGATGAAATTATATTACAATGAGCAGATAATTGACGCCAGCCAAAAAGAATTAATCAAGTTCAGCAAATGGATGAATAGGCATCACGGAAATTATCCAGTTATTGTCGGCGGCTGGGCTGTGTATGCTCACTTAACCAAGGTTTCTGGTTTTGTTCCTTTGGGTTCGCGCGACATTGATGTTGTTTTTCCTTCAAGGCACTTAATGGACCACATTCTTTTGACTTATTTTAGGTATCATGGTTTTAAGAGAGAGAAAAAGTTTTTGGAAGCATCTTATATAAAGGAAGTAAAAACTCCTTTGGGGTTAGAACAAATTTTTATTGACGCTTGCACTTTGCAAGACGTTAGGGAGATCTCCGAACTTAAAATCAAAATTCCGTGGAGACTGGTTGGGCAATACAATGAATTGTTTGAAATATCTCCTAAAACTTTTATTTACGTGCCCGCAATAGAATTATTGCTCGCGCAAAAAATTGGGGCGTGCATTGAAAGAATTATTCAAAGAAAAACTGCTCCTAGCAATTACTTAGAATCCAAGATTTGGAAGGACTGTTATGATGTTGTCAATTTAACTGCACGCCGGCCAGTAAATAAAATCCAATTGAAAATTTTCCTGAAACAAGCAAAACTCAACAAACATTTGGAAATACTGTATAAAGAACTTCAGGCACAAAAGGAAGTTTTAGCTGAAGCAAAAACTGGCGTGAATAAACTGAAACAAAAAATAGGATTTTAATTTTTTTCACGGGCACTCTGCTTCCAAAAGCATTGAAGAATTCTTTCTTGCACTAATTTTTTAGGTTTAGGTTTTCAAAAAGCCAGCTCCCGTGAAATTCAGGGAGGTAATAAAATGAGCGCTCCAATAAAAAGATTTTCTGCCGGAGGCATTGTGGTTTCCGTGTGGGAGAATTTAACTGAAAAGAATGGAATAGCAAAAAGCTTTAACACTGTGACTATTGACAGGAGATACAAGAATTCTGAAGAGGAATGGGAGTCAAGCAATTCCTTTAAAGCAAACGATATTCCAAAGGCGATTCTTGCACTGCAGGAAGCATTCAGGTTCATTTCACTAAAAGAATAAGGAGGGAAATTATTTTTTTCTCCTTTTATTTTTTTTATGGTTTTTATGAAGGCAAAGGAATTGATTGAGAGGATTAGGGCAGTAAACAATATTTCCTTTAATCCATTGCAGAAGAAAGTTCTTTCAAGGAAATTGTTTGAAAAGAATTTTGTGGTTTCTGCTCCTACAGCTTCAGGTAAGACTTTAATTGCAGAAATTGTTTCATTGAATGCTGTTCTGAACAAAAACAAGAAGGTTTTGTACACCTGCCCTTTGAGGGCTCTGGCTTCAGAGCATTTCCGCGAGTTCAAGAGAAAGTACGAGAAAGAATTCAGTGTAAGGATTACTATTTCCACTGGCGACTTTGATTCGAGTTCAAGGCATCTGCAGAACTATGACATTATTTTTACTACTTACGAAAAAGCCGAGAGCCTTTTGAGGCACAGGGCTGGATGGCTGGGCGAGATAGGGCTTCTTGTAATAGATGAAATCCATGAAATTGATTCTGAAAGGGGCCCTACAATTGAGATGGTTGCAACAAAGCTTTCCTTGCTGAATCCTTCAATTAGAATTCTTGCCTTGAGCGCCACAATCCCTAACGCTAAAGAAATTTCTCAATGGCTTAAGGCTGAACTTATAAAATCTTCTTTCAGGCCAGTAAAATTAAAGGAAGGCATCTTCTTCAATTCTGAAATTCATTTTGAGAAAGAAAAAGAATTCATTGAAGAAAAAGGCAATGAACTTGAATCAATTGTTTCTGACACCTTGGGCAAAAAAAAGCAGGCCTTGATTTTCTGCAATACAAGGCAGAAGAGCGTTGGCTTTGCAAAAAATCTTTCTTCCATTACAGAAAAATTTCTCTCAGAGAAAGAAAAAATTTTATTGCAGAAAAAATCCGAGGAAGTCCTTTCAGTCCTTGAAAGTCCTACTGAACAATGCAGGATTCTTTCTTCTCTGATGAAAAAAGGGATTGCATTCCACAATGCCGCCTTGATGTCAAAGCAGAGGCATTTGATTGAGGAATTGTTCAAGAGCAATCACTTGAAGATTTTGTGTGCGACTCCAACTCTTGCCGCAGGAATCAACGTTCCAGCTTTTCGCGTTGTAATCCCTTCAGTTTACAGGTTTACTGCTTTTGGAAACCAGAAGATTCCTGTGAGAGAATACCACCAAATGGCGGGGCGTGCAGGAAGACCCCAATATGATTCTTCTGGCGAGAGCATTCTGATTGCTCGAAGTGAATTTGAATTGGATGAATTGAGGGAACAGTTTGTTTTGGGTGAAATCGAGGAATCTTCCTCCAAGCTCGGCTTGGAGCCTGTGCTGAGGACTCATGTGCTTGCTTCTATTGCTTCAGGCTTTGTTTTTGATTTCCAGTCTTTGGAGCAATTCTTTGGGAGGACTTTTTATGCTTTCCAGTTCAAGGAACTGGATGAATTGTTCTTGAAGATTAATGAAATACTGAAGGAATTGAAGGAAATGAATTTCATTGAGTGCACTGACAAATTCTTTAAGGCAACGCCTTTGGGTGTGAGGGTAAGCGAATTATACTTGGACCCCCTTACAGCATTTTCTTTCATTAATTACTTGGACAAAAATTCCTTGAATGATTTTGGCGCGCTCTTCCTGTTCTGTTCTTCTTATGAGTTCTTTCCCTTAATTTCCCTTCCGCGCTCTAGGGAACAGGAATTATGGCTTCAATTGAATTCTTCTTCTTCTCTCCTTCCAATTGATTTGGAAAGAGAAATGTTTTCTGACCCTTCCCTTTTAAGGAAATTCAATTCAGCTTTAATGCTCAAGGACTGGCTGAACGAGGCAAGCGAGGAACATCTCAGAAAGAATTTCAATATTCAGCCAGGCATTCTTTACTCAAAGCTTTTGATTTTGGACTGGCTTTCCTACTGCCTTTCTGAATTGTCTTTAATATTAAACAAGAAGCAGCATTTGCCTTTGGTTAACAAGCTCAGAAAGAGGCTCAAGTATGGGGTGAGAGAAGAGCTCCTTCCATTAATTGAATTAAGGGGAATTGGAAGGGTGAGGGCGAGAAGGCTTTACAATTCTAATTTGCATTCAATTTCTGACATAAAGAGGATTGATGTAAAGGACCTTGCCGGAATTTTGGGTTCTTCTACCGCCCTGAGCGTGAAAGGCCAGTTAGGCCAGGCAAAAAAATTCTCCAAGAGCAAAATAAAGGAAGTAAAGGCAGTTGAAAGGTCAGGGCAAACAGATTTGGCTGACTACTGAAATTTTTCAATTTTTATTCCAAAGGTTACGTTATAACGTAACCCTATATAAACACTTAAAACCCGTGTTTTCCACCAAAAAAAAGCATTATGGTTTAAATACCTAAACAGCATTATAATAATCAATTAATTTGTTTTTATTATAGAGAATTTGAAAATTTGAAGGGAGGGAAAATAAAATGAAGAAAATATGTAACCGTTTAGATTTGTGTTTTGTTTTGTAATTGGTTTTCTATTATTTCTTTGATGTATGGTTCGTATTTTATTCCTTGTAGTTGGCTTGTTTGATAGAAGCTTGCCATTACTGCGTGTGCTTGT
>Ga0315289_10000168_pt1 | contig 104009 bp, 74 predicted proteins | sample YL17G11_40_MG_FD_203452 | JGI IMG/M metagenome (GOLD analysis project Ga0315289, IMG submission 203452) | Sediment microbial communities from Yellowstone Lake, YNP, Wyoming, USA - YL17G11_40 | ecosystem: Environmental > Aquatic > Freshwater > Lake > Sediment | place: USA: Wyoming | collected... | reverse complement strand
GTCTCGTCCTTCCGCGACGGCCTTTTTGCTCATTTAGGTAAGGCGACTATCGTGAACCGGGATATCCTGGATGTCACGCCGAGTGATCTACCGGGAAACGTTGGCTTGGTAATCACGTCGCCACCCTACCCCAATGCCTATGAGTACTGGCTCTATCACAAGTACCGCATGTTTTGGCTGGGCATGAATCCGATAGCAGTCAGGGAACGGGAGATTGGTGCGCGACCACACTACTTCAAAACGAACCACCTTGATGAGCGAGACTTTGAGAGGCAGATGGGAATCTGCTTTCACTTGCTCTCACAAGTCATGCTCCCAAGCGCAAAAGCGTGTTTCCTGGTCGGCCGTTCAATTATCCACGGGCGTGAGATCGACAATGTGTCGCTGTTGACGCGCGCTGCTCGTTCTCACGGGTTTGATGCTCTTGATGTGGTTGAGCGTGATATCCCAGCCAGACGTAAGTCTTTCAACCCATCTCATGGCAAGATCACAAAGGAACACCTGATAGTCTTCTCGCTGAGGCGAGATCAATGAGAATCCGTCTACTTTGGCAACATTACAGGTTCTTCCCTTATGAGCGAGAGTTCGCGAAGCGAGAAGTACAGGAATTGCTGGGGCACAAACCTTCTGAGCAAGGTGATGGACTTGCCGTACCCGTCCGGGCCGGTTGGGAGCAGGCGGCAAGACGGGTCACCTACTTTCGCGAGATAGTTAGTGATAGGGGAGACAGAATTGTCCCCTTGCAGGCTCAACTGGAAGCAGTCACAAATGGCGAGACTCCCGTATTTGACTTCGCAATCGACATGCGCCCCGTGGAGGCTCGACAGAGCACCCGTTACTCGGCGCATGGATTGCACGAGTACAAGGGAAAGTTCAATCCGCAGGTTGTTCGCGCGATCTGTAATATGTTGGGCATGCAAGCTGGCGACTGGATTCTCGACCCTTTCTGTGGAAGCGGCACGACTCTGTTGGAGGCGTTTCATCTGGGGCTGAATGCGATAGGCGTAGACCTTAATCCCCTTGGAGTGGAAATCTCCAATGCTAAGATCGCTGCCATGCAGGTGCCAAGTGACCAGCTTCTGGAGCACGTGGCAACCGTTAAAGTACACCTTAATGAACGAATTGCTGGCATGCGATTCGACAGACCCTTTTCTGATAGCCAACTCAAACGACTCGTGGAGAGTAACTGGCAGAATCGGCTGAATTGTCCGAGTTATCTGCGCGCCTGGTTCACCGAGTCCGCCTTGGCGCAACTTGCCGCTATCATGGAGGAAATCGAGTCTCTGCCATCAGAGAGGATTCAGTTCATAATGCGCGTTGTGCTCAGTGATGTTGTCCGGGACGTTTCGCTCCAGGATGTGGCTGATCTAAGGATTCGCAGGCGGAAATCTCCGCCAGAGAATGAGCCCGTGATTCCTTTGTTCTTGAGTGCGTTGTCAAAGAAGATATCAAGCATCCTGAAAGCTCGCCAATTGGTTCAGCCCGCAAGGACAGAACAGGTGGCGCAATTGGCTGACGCCCTGCGCTGTCGCGATATCCTTAAGAGTAGGAACGGAGGCGGTCATGTTAAGCACTTTGATGCTGCGATCACGAGCCCTCCATACGCTACAGCACTGCCTTACATCGACACTCAACGTTTAAGTCTGGTTCTGCTGGGTCTTGTCAACGCGAATCAAATCCGCGACACAGAACGAAGTCTCATCGGCAATCGCGAAATCACAGAAAAAGAGCGTTCGGAATTGGACGCAGCACTTGAAGCCAATCATCACGGTCTGCCTGATGAATGCGTGTCCTTATGCCGGTCGCTCAAAACGGCCTTAAATAGGGAGAGTGACGGATTTCGGAGGAAGAACGTCCCTGGGCTGCTCTACAAATATCTGACCGAAATGGCAGAGATGTTCCACCAAGTTCACGGCGTACTGAAGAATGGAGCCCCGTATGCGCTAATCGTCGGGCGGAACAGCACACGCTTGGGCGGACGGGTCTTCATCATTGATACGCCGCGGTTGTTGTCCATTCTCGCCGAAGCCAATGGCTTTAGATTGCGTGAGAGCATGGAGCTTGAAACATATCAGCGCTTTGACGTCCACCAAGCGAATTCGATACGAACCGAAATGCTGACCATCCTTGAAAGAAGATAGATCATGCGAGTAGAGCTTATTCCCCAGATTCAGATTGGGAATACCCAGCGTACGCGCGTCGGTGATCTTCTCAACACGAGCCTCACGGATGAGAGCTACGACCGATTCCGTTTTGCAGTAGCCTACATGCGTTTGTCCGGCTGGGACAGGATAGCGGGGGCGGTTGAGAACTTAGCGAATCGAGGTGGACATATCTCGGGTGTAGTTGGCGTCGACTCAGGGGTAACGACTATTGAGGCTCTCCGGGCATTGCAGCGAGTCTCGCAAGACAGTACGGTCTTCTATACAACATCGGATTTCATCTTTCATCCTAAGCTATATCTGACCAGCGGCAGAAGAGCGGCGATGGCTGTCGTGGGAAGTCCTAATCTCACGAGAGATGGCTTGTTTCGGAATGTCGAGGTGGCGGCGGCAGTCTACATGGATTTAGGGTCCAATACGGATAAGCAGATGTTCGGTTGGTACGATGCCCTCTTGAACGAGTTGCTCGATCCGAACCGCCCAAATGTGCAGCCTATTACTGATGCCACTCTGGAAGCTCTAACCAATGCGAAGTTGACAGAGAGTGAGACATCCGTGCGTCCCGGAAAATCCCGCTCAACCAGCGGACGGGCAAGGCATGCGGTGCAGGAATTGGCACGACTATTTCCACCGATGCACGTACCGGCTGCCCCGCCTCCCACCAGACGAGTCCCGCTTGCACCTATCCCGCGCCCGCCGGTGGTGGTAACCCCTCAGATAGTGGAGACTGCCGGGGCGTTCTTCATGCAGCTATCCGCGTTTGATAGCAGCCATCGCACCGGCGTTCCCGGTACACCCGAAGTGCTCGTTCCTCACGCGGCAATTCCATTCTTCCCGCCGCTTATACTCTCGGGCCGACGATATCCGGATGTCATGCTCGATGTACTACTCAACACAGAGACAGGGCAAGAGAGGCATAGATACCGGCTGTGGTACTACAAAGAGCGGGCAGTTGGAACACGTATTGATGAGTATCGACTGCGAATGAACCACGACACTATTGATTTGACGGACCCCAATGGTGGTGACATTCTGGCAATAACAAAACGCCCACCGGGAAGCGATCCAGCATACGAGGTCACGATATTGCGTCAAATAGACCCGACGTTTCCAGGGTTCTTCGCTCTTTGCGTGAATGAGGCCCAGGGCAAACGATGGGGAATCGTCTGAGCCAAACAGCCGTGGGAATCGGGGGGGGTAGTGGGAATCGGGGGACACCATACTCAATTGGGGGCCGAAATAGATAAGATGTCCCCGCAACTCAGAAGGTGCGTGCGTGACGTTGAAGACGAAGAGAAGAGGCGGTTCAGGGTGCGGGAATGGTCGGATGCTTCCAGGCACAGGGAGCCGCTGAGTCGGACGCGTCGGTCCGTCTGGGAGTAAGATCACACGTGCCCGGAATGATAAGAGACCGGGCACAAGCGGACGAGGCCGGAAATAAGAAAGCGGAGCTCGCCATCAGACTCCTTCCGTAGGAATCCGCTGATGGGCCGTCTTCCAAAGGGGTTCGGCCCATGAACCGCCTCCGGAGAACCTGGGAAGTGAACGCGAGGTCAATGGGGTCCTGGACCAGCGGTGGGCACGTGCGTAGCGTCTGCCCCACTGAACCGCCCTTGTGCGGGCATTGATGGGCTGGACCGTGAAGTGTGAGTGGAGTATCGTGGTCGGCGAAGCAAGTAACCCGTTGACCGTTTTGGAGTAGTCGGGAAGATGCCAAGTCCGGATCTGGTGCACGATGGCTTTTCTGACCTGCATTCTGCGTTGGGCACCTGTGCGTCCACCCGTGCCCCGGCGCTTCTCTCCTTGACCGGGACCCGCATCGGGGATTATCATTGGTGCCGTCAGTGGAGGTTACGCTTATGACGACAACTGAGGCTATTCTTCAGCATCTCCGATCGCTGCCGGACTCAGCACAGCGGGAGGTCCTCGATTTCGTCAGATTTCTCGAATCCCGGCGGGAAGAACTGACCCAAAGGGAAGAGGACGCCATGTGGTCACGCTTCTCTCTTGCTTCCGCCCTGCGCGATATGGAGGACGAGGATACGCCTTATACTCTTGCCGACCTCAAGGAATCCTTCTCATGATCCAGGAGGGCCAGATCGTTCTTTTTGCCTTTCCTCAGACCGACCTGGTAGGAGGCAAGCTGCGCCCTGCGCTTGTATTGCGATGCCTGCCGGGACCACATGCGGACTGGTTGATTTGCATGATTTCGACTCGGCTCCATCAAGAGGTACCTGAACTGGACGAAGTGGTTCGCGAGAGCGATCCAGATTTTCTTTTGACGGGTTTAAAGAGCGCCAGCCTTATCCGTGTTACCCGCTTGGCAGTCGTTTCTGCAGACCTGCTGCAGGGCGCTATTGGCAACCTTGGAGCGGATCGTCTCCAACGTGTCTGTTCACGTCTGGGCCGCTGGATCTCCGGCCCTGCCAAGACGCAGCCAACGGTCTGAACTCGTAGGGCATGCCTTAGCCCCTGATGCGTTCCTACCTATCGCTTTGCTTCTTTCTGGCCAGATACTCGTTCATGGCGGCGGCGGCGATGCGGCCCTGGCCCATCGCGAGAATGACCGTGGCGGCCCCGAGGACGATGTCGCCGCCGGCGAAAACGCCCTCCAGCGAGGTCCGGCAGTTCTCATCGACGATGATATTACCCCGCTGGTTGAACTCCAGGCCGGGGGTGGTCTGGCGGATCAGGGGATTGGCCAGGTTGCCGATGGCGACGATGACCGTATCGACGTCGATCTGGAACTCGGAGCCAGGAATCGCTACAGGTCGCCTGCGGCCGGAGGCGTCCGGCTCGCCCAATTCATAGCGCAGACACTCGATGGCGACCACGTTGCCGTTGGCGTCGCCGAGGATTCTCTTGGGGTTCTGGAGCAGGTGGAACTCCACGCCCTCCTGCTTGGCGTGGTGGACCTCTTCCACCCGGGCGGGCATTTCCTTCTCTGTCCGGCGGTAGATGAGGTACACCTTCTCGGCGCCCAGCCGGACCGCGGTCCGGGCGGAGTCCATCGCCACGTTGCCGCCGCCCACGACGGCCACCCGTTTCGACCGCGCGATGGGCGTGTCGGCCCCGGCGCCGAACTGGTAGGCTTTCATCAGGTTCGCCCGGGTCAGGTACTCGTTGGCGCTATAGACCCCCACGAGCGATTCGCCTTCGACGCCCATGAAGCTGGGCAGACCCGCCCCAACGCCGATGTAGACGGCGTCAAAGCCGTCTTCCTTCATCAGTTGCTCGATAGTCCTCGTCCGGCCGACGATGAAGTTGGTGACAATCTTGACGCCCATGCGTTTGAGCGTCTCGATTTCCTGCTGGACAATAGCCTTGGGCAGCCGGAACTCCGGGATGCCGTAGACCATGACGCCGCCCGGCTTGTGAAAGGCTTCGAACACGGTCACCTCGTGTCCGGCTCGGCGGGTGTCGGCGGCGGCGACGATACCGCCCGGACCCGAACCGATGATCGCGACTTTCATGCCCGTCGGCGCGGCCACCGCGGGTACCGTGTCGAGGGCATCTTGCCCTCGAATCGCGGGCAGGATGCCCGCGTCACGCAAGGGCGGGACGCCCTCGCCACGAGAACTGCCCCAATCGGCGACGAATCGCTCCAGCCGGCCGATGGAGACGGCTTTCGAGACGTCCTTGAGACTCAGCCCGACCGTGCACTTCTCCTGGCACTGGACCTCCTGGGGGCAGACGCGGCCGCACACCGCCGGCAGCAGGGAATTCTCTTTGATGATCTCCAGGGCCTTGCGGTAGTCGCCTTCCGCGATCGCGCCGACGAAATCCCGGATGCGGATGCGAACAGGGCAGCCCTCGATGCACGGCGTGTTCTTGCATTGAAGGCAGCGCAGGGCCTCGATCCGGGCCTGTTCCTCGGTATAGCCCAGGGCGACCTCATTCACGTTGTGGCGTCGGGCCGCCGCATCTTGCTCCGGTATCTCCTGCGGCGGGATCGCCAGACGATCCTTGGTTTTGAGACCGCCGGCGTTCTTCTTTGCCAACAGTTCGTCAAACAGCTTCTTTCTCTCTTCGTTCGGCATTGGTATTGGTTATTGATAGTTGCAGGGCCGTCTTCGTGAATAATCAATCATCAATTATCCCTCATCAATTCCCCAGTCCTACCCTGCATTGATGCTGTCGGTATTCCTCGTAGGCCTGCTGTTCCTGCTTCCGGTAAGCGTTGATGCGCTTGATCATCAGGTCGAAATTCACCTTATGGCCGTCGAACTCGGGGCCGTCGACGCACACGAACTTCGCCGCGCCGCCCACCTCGACCCGGCAGCCGCCGCACATGCCGGTCCCATCGACCATGATCGTGTTCAGCGAGACCTGCGTCGGCACATTGAATGGGCGTGTTGTCTCGCAGCAGAACTTCATCATCAGGGTCGGGCCGATCACAAAAACCTGGTCCGGCTTGGGGCTACGCTGGCAGACTTCTTTGAGTGGCTCCGTCACAAGTGCCTTGCGGCGATATGAGCCGTCGTCGGTGCATACGATCATCTCGTCGCTCACCTCGGCGAAGCGGCCTTCAAGGATCATCCGGCTCTTGTCTCGCGCGCCGAGGATGCTGATGACCCGATTGCCCGCCTGCTTGAGAGCCGTAGCGATGGGCAGAAGCGGGGCGTTGCCGATCCCGCCGCCCACGCACACCACCGTGCCAAACCGCTCGATGTGGGTGGGTGTGCCGAGCGGACCGGCGACGTTGGCAATCTGCTCGCCCTCTTCCAAATCCGCCAGCCGGGCCGTCGTCTTGCCCACCCGCTGCCAGATCAGCTCGATCGTTCCCGTGCCCGGATCGGCGCCGGCGATGGTCAGGGGAATGCGCTCGGAACCATCGTTATCAGCACTGAGAATGATGAATTGGCCGGGCTTGCGGGCTTGGGCGATCAGCGGAGCTTCCACCCGGGCCCAGAAAACGTCCGGCCCGATCTGTTTCTTGCTGATGATTCTGTGGGACATCTGACCTCAGAGCAGCTTCGTAACGGCCTCGCTGATGTCTTTCTTGCTTGTCAGGCCGACCCATTTCTTTTGTACCTGGCCACCCTTGAACAGGATGAGCGTTGGAATACTCCTGATATCAAACTCGACAACCGTGTCGTGTCCGTGGTCTGTGTTCAGCTTGCAGACCTTGGCCTTGCCAACGAATTCATCCGCTACTTGGTCGATAATAGGGGCCAGTATTCTGCACGGTCCGCACGACGGCGCCCAGAAGTCCACCAGGACGGGCGTCTGCGAAGCATGGATCGTCTCGTCGAAACTGGCATCCGACAATTCGATCACATTGCCTGCCATGACCGATCCTTTCCAATTGATTATCGATGATTGATTATTGATGATTGAGGATGGCACGTTCGACCGCCTTCTTCAATTGTCCATCATCAATCATCCATCATCCATCCCCAAGGGGTTCATCTAAAACCAGATCGTCGTCCGCCGCTGTGGCATCCAAGTCTGTATCCCGGTCCGCCTCCTGAATCTGAACGCTTGGCTTGGGCGGCAACTCCACAATCGGGATGGGGAGCGTTTGAGGCGGCTCACTCTCCTGCTTGACTCCATTTTCCACTTCGCCGACGGCCATGATGGCCCTTTGCACCGCCTGTTCCGGCGGCTCATCCGTCAAAGATCGCACGTAGATCTGGGACGAGTTCTCCGGCTGTTCCGCCCAAATGAGCCTATCGCGAATCAACTCCAGTATCGCCAGAAAAAGTCCGACCATCACCAACCGGTTTAGCTTGGCATCGAAAATCCGCTCGAACGTCAGCGGGCCTTCGCTCTGCAGCCGGTGGAGGACCTCGATCTGGTACAGGTCGATGGGCGTGTCGTCGCGGATATGACCTGTGTAGGCCGCCGTTCCCGTGGCTTTGCAGACGGTGTCGAAGGCTTCCAGCAAGTCCCAGATGCTGACCTGGTCCATATCCACTTCCGGCTCCGCCTCCGGAACCAGTTGATGGATCAGGCTCGTGGGCCGGCCGAACCGCTCCTGGTGCCGCTCGGCCGCGGCGTCGAGCAGGTTGGCGGCGTCTTTGAACCTCTTGTACTCCAGAAGCTGGCGAATGAGCTCGGCCCGCGGATCGCCCGACTCATCCTGCGTCATCTGCTCCGGCTCGGCCTTCGGCAGCAGCATGGCCGACTTGATTTCCATCAGCGTCGCGGCCATGACCAGGAAGTCGCCCGCCAGATCGACATCGAGCTGCTTGAGTATTTCGAGGTAGCGCAGATACTGGTCGGTGATCTTGGCCAGAGGGATGTCGTAGATATCGACTTCCTCCTTGCGGACCAGGTACAACAGCAAGTCGAGCGGGCCGGCGAAGATGTCGAGGTTGACGCGATAATCGGCCAAAAGCTACTCCTGCACGTCCTGCGGACCTTCATCGAGGTCCGGCTCATCTTCGTCGAAATCCTCGTCCTGTCCGAGTCCCCCGCTTTCCGGCTTATTGGCCTCCAGGATCTCCCGAGCTTCCTCGGCTTCACTTTCGGCCGTCTGCAACTCAATCTTGCTGGCCGGGGGACCGCCCCAGGCGGTACCGACGTTCTGGCCCAGGACGAAGGCCTTGATGCCCTCGTCCTCCAGTAACTGCCGGGCCAGATCCGCTTTCATGTAGTCGTCGAACCGCGCTACGGTCACCAGCTTCTCTTTCATCGTTGCTCTCCCAAGCCCACGGCTTTTCGGGCGGCCACGAGGGTCGGTCCGGCGACCGCCCTGGCCCGCTCGGCCCCTCTTTTGAGCATAGCGTCCACGAGGGCGGGATTGTTCTCCAGTTCCGCCCTTTTCTGCCGGTAGGGCCGGAAATACTCGATAATCAGCTCGGCCAGACGTTTCTTCGCCTCGCCGTAGCCCATGCCGCCTGCCCGGTAGCGGCGGTCCCACTCGGCCAGTTCTTCGGGCGAGGCAAACAGCTTCAGCAGGGCGTACACGTTGCACGTATCGGGGTTCTTCGGCGCCTCGACCGGCGTGGAGTCGGTCACGATCTTCATGACCTTGCTCTTGATGCTCTTTTCCGGCTCGAAGATCTCGATCGTGTTGCCGTAGCTCTTGCTCATCTTGCGGCCGTCAATGCCCGGCACCACGGCCACCGACTCGATGATGTAGTCCTCCGGGATCTTGAAGACCTCGCCATAGGCGTTGTTGAACCGCATCGCGATGTCGCGGGTCACTTCGATGTGCTGCTTCTGGTCCGCGCCGACGGGCACCAGGTCCGACTTGAAGATCAGGATATCGGCCGCTTGCAGGACCGGGTAGGCGAACAGCCCGTGGTTGGGGCTCAGACCCTGGGCGATCTTGTCCTTGTAGCTGACGCACTTTTGCAGCAGACCCATCGGGGTGATGCACGAGAGCAGCCAAGTCAGCTCGGTCACCTCCGGCATGTCCGACTGCCGCCAGAACACGGTCTTTTCCGTATCGAGCCCCAGGGCCATGTAATCCATCGCCACGCCCAGCGTATACTCGGCTACCGCCTGGGACGCTGGATTGCTGGTCAAGGCGTGATAATCCGCGATGAAGTAGAAGCACTCATGCTCCGCCTGCATACGCAGGTGCTGGCGCATGGCACCGAAGTAATTGCCTATGTGCAGGCGGCCTGACGGCTGGATGCCCGACAAAACTCTCAATGCAGCCTCCAAAACGTAAAGCGAGAACCTAAAACAGACTACGCGAGGTCAATATCGCGAGAATAGCGAGGATGGGCATGAATGTCAAGCGTTGACCGCATCGAACATGGCCACGATGTTCTCGGGCGGGACGTTGGCGAGGATGTTGTGGACCTGCTGGAAGACGAAGCCGCCGCCGGGACGCAGGATCTCGACCTGCCGCCGGACGTGCTCGGCGACCTGCTTCGGTGTGCCGTTGATCAGGACCTCCCGGGTATCGCAGCCGCCGCCCCAGAAGGTGATGTCCTTACCGAACTCGGTCTTCAGCTCGGCGGCATCCATCCCCCGGCAACTGATCTGGACGGGATTGATGGCGTCCACGCCGGCCTCGATCAGGCGCGGCAGAAGCTCCCGAACGCCGCCGCAGCAGTGGAGCATGACCTTGACGTTGGCCAGTTTCTTGGCGCGGTTCCACAGCAGTTGATGGCGGGGCTTGAAGAACTCGCAGTACATGCGCGGCGACATCATCGGCCCGGTCTGCATGCCGAGATCGTCGCCAAACAGGATGATGTCGATCGAGGGCCCCACCGCCTCGAGGAAGCGCTCCAGGTTCGCCAGGTGGATCTCCATCAGCTCATCGAGGAACGCATGGGCCTTCTTGGGCTCGCCGGCCAGCATCATCATGAAAATGTCGTTGCGGTAGCAGAACTGACCGATCTCGAAGAGGTTGCCGCCGAACAGGCCGATGATCGCTCGCTCGGTGCTCGCGCGGAGCTGTCTGGCGCCCTCGCGCAGCGTCTCGTGATCGACGGGGCCGGGTGGGCTGGCAATGGCGGTCCACATGGTCCGGTCGAGCGCTTCGCGAACGGTTCGAGGACCATGCTCCTCGGCCAGCGGGAAGTAGGTCTGCTCGAAGTACAGGGCGCCGTCGGGCATTTGGGCGAGGATCCTGCCGTCCCGGGCTCGGATGATCCAGCGATGCGGCTCCCGCTCGATGCGGGTCCAGGCGGGCACGAGGCAAGGTGTGCCGTCCGGCAGCGTCCAGGCGGTCCAGTCTTCCGACCGCAGGGCAAAACCCCGTCCCATCTCGACCGTATCGACGCCAAAGCGTTCGAGCACATCCTCCCCCACGAGGGCCAATTGCTGAACGACATCGTAGACGTAGATCGGGGCGGGCGGCAGGCCCAGGGCCTGTCGCAGCTTCGGATAGGCCAGGGCGGCGATGCCGGAAGAACGATGGCCGGAAAAGTCGACGGGCACGTGCGCAGACTCGTGATGATTCAGCGCCGACAGGACACGCTCTCGTGAAGTCATAATCGGATTCCCACAGGGCGTACAGAAGACACATGCGCAGGCGCAGTCACCAACCGCGCGGCCCCTCGTCCGGCCGTCGGGCGGCCCGAGGGATGAGACCAGGCTCACGGTCGTCCTGATGTCCCTTCTTGCAGGAGAGACCGTATCCCCAATCTGATATACACACGTTCAGCATAACAGGGCTCATGCCGGGTGTCACGCTCAAACTTGTCGGGGCATGTCTCTATGTCTCTCCAGAAAAGGAAATACATCCACACCGGCACGCTCAAGCCGCGCTGGGGAGTGTCACCCGGCATGATGCCTGGGAAGCGAGGCCCGTACTCCGGCAAAAGAGACTTGGGAACCTGACCCCTCCCCAACACAGCGGCGAGGGCATCGGGACCCCAAACGCGAAAGATCGCGTTTGGGAAGGGCTCCCACCGGCGAAAGAGGGCCGGTGGGGACCCGAACCCGTCCTGCCCTGGCACTCACGCCCCACACCGATCGCGACCGCCGGCTCGTGTCCGGCGGAGAGATCGTAAGGGCTGGAAGCCCTCGCCACCTTCGCGTCTGGCAATCCACGGTGCCCGAGGATCGGACGTCTCCCGGATCCCAAGACCTCGACGCGGCGCGGGGATGGGAGAGGGGACCCCCAACGTGGCATCGCACGCTGGGGAGCCCAGGAAGCCCCGGTTACGTCCGGCCCAGAGACCGCATATACCTTCTGGACTTTTTCAATCCCATTCTCGACGCCTTCTTCTTGACAGCTTCGGTGGGACGGCCGAGCGACGCAGCGACCTCCGCTGTCGGACGATCGGGGAACAGCTTCTTGAGCTGTTTCACATCATCCCTTGTCCACGAACCCTTTGTGCCCATTCTGGCCATCTCCTGACTCCTTTCAGTAAGCTATCATTATGGATTGAGATTAGCCTTGTGGCATTGTAATCCTCTCGCACGCGGCCCGCAAATACTTTTCCCTTATTTGGGGGTAGGAAAAACCCTCAGTGGCCGGGGACAGATGTCCCTGTTCTCCGGCCCCCCGGGCCCCGCGGAATTGCCCCGGCGACGGTTGCAGGGTCCAGACCCAGCGGCTATCTTAGGGCGGCGGTTCTGCCGGCAGGCCGCAGCCGCCGGAAAGGATACGTATGGCACTGGAGAACATGCGAGGGATGCTGTCGAAGGCGGCGGCGGGCCGGTATGGCGTCGGGGCCTTCAATATTCCGGACTACAATTCCGCGAAGGCCGTCGTGCAGGCGGCCGAGGAGCTCCAGGCTCCCGTGATTGTTCAGACCTCGGCCAAGACGGTCACGTTCTGGGGCTGCCGGACTCTGGTGGGCTGGATCGCCGAGCTGGCGGGCCGCGCCCAGGTGCCGGTCGCACTGCACCTGGACCACTGCAAGGATTTGAGCCTTATCCGGGAGTGCATCGAGACCGGCTGGACCTCGGTGATGATCGACGCGTCGGCCAAGCCGTTCGAAGAGAACCTGGCGCTCAGCCGGCAAGTGGTGGAAATGGCCCGGCCGAAGGATGTCACGGTGGAGGCGGAGTTGGGCGCCATTGTCGGGGTCGAGGACGAAATCCACGTGAAAGAGCAGGATTCGCACCTGGCGGACCCCCGGCAGGCGTTGGAATTCTGCACGCGGGTCAAGCTCGACTGCTTCGCGCCGGCCATCGGCACCGCTCACGGCATCTACAAAGGCGAGCCGAAGATCGCCTACCACATCCTGGAGGAGGTGGCAACGAGCACGCGGGTGCCGATCGCCCTGCACGGCGGCACGGGCTTGTCCGATGAGGTCTTTCGGCGTTGCATCTCGCTGGGTTGCGCCAAGGTCAACATCTCCACGCAGATCAAGTATGCCTTCATCGACGGGTTTGTCGGCTACCACAACGCGCACAACACCCAGTACGACCCCCTGAAGGTCATCCAAGCCCAGTTCGACGAGATGAAGAAGGCGATTGCCGGCAATATCAAGCTGTTTGGCAGCGCAGGAAAAGCATGAGGATTTATGATTTACGATTTATGATTCATGAATGGGCTTCGCTCATTCGTACCTCGAAGGGAGAACATGGCAGATAAACTCCTGGCATTGATTTTCGATTGCGATGGCGTGCTGGCCGAGACGGAGCGGGATGGGCACCGCATTGCGTTCAACCGGACGTTCGCGGCGAAGGGATATGACTTCGAGTGGGACGTGGCCCTGTACAAGGAGTTGGTGAAAATCGGCGGGGGCAAGGAGCGGATGAAGCACTTCTTCGACCGAACCTCCTGGCCCCCGGGCACGGGCGATCAGGACGCCCTCATCAAGGAGCTTCACCGGGTCAAGACGGATTTCTACACGCAGATCGTCGAGTCGGGGGAGTTGGCGCTGCGGCCGGGCGTGGCCCGGCTGGTCGATGAGGCGGCGACGGCGGGCGTCAAGCTTGCCGTCTGCTCGACCTCCAACGAAAAGGCCGTTCACACCCTGCTCGAAAGACTGCTCGGCCCCACGCGAAAAGGGAGATTCGACGTGATTCTGGCGGGCGATGTCGTGTCAAAGAAGAAGCCCGACCCCGAGATCTACACCCTCGTGTTGGAGCGGCTTCACCTGAAACCTGTGGAATGCGTGGTGGTGGAGGACAACCGCAACGGCCTGCTCGCCGCCAAAGGGGCCGGGATGTACTGCCTCGTGACGACCAATGGCTACACGGAGGATGAGGACTTCCGGGAGGCCGATCTGGTCGTCTCCGAGCTGGGCGATCCGCCGCATGTGCGGGTGGACCTGGCGACGATCCGGCGGCTTGTGGAGAAGAACTGAGGTGTCGCGCATGAGAACGAAAGGGGTGGTGTGGGCCGTCGCGTTGGTCGTGGCGGGCGGGGCGGTGGGGCGGGCCCAGCCGGTGCCGGGCGATGTGTTTCGCGAATACGTGTGGTGGAATGAGAAGGGCGATGCCGGTGGGTCCTTCCGTGTGGGCGGTCAATATGGCGAGAAGGACCCGGATCGGGGCTGGGCCCTCGATTACATCAATGCGCCCGTTACCCTCGGGCATGATTTCGATCTCGATCAGGCCATCCGGGCCGAAGTCGTGATCGAGAAGATCCTCTGCCACGATTCCACCCGGGGGCTGGCTATCGAGATCAATGCCAATCCATGGATTCGCATCCCGGAGGCCGAGACGATTCCGTATCCGCAATGGGAGTACCAGCACCACATCTACCCGGTCGTGCCGGTGCCCTTGATGTTCCTCAAGAGCGGCAAAGGCAATCAGTTCCGCTTGCGGGTGGACCGGGAGCACTCCTGGAAATGGCCGCAGAATCTCATCTATGGCGTGCACTTCCGCGTCTATTACGACCCGGCCAAGAAGCCCCACCCAACGGGCAAGATCGCTACACCCCAATCCGGGGCCAAGCTCGGCAGGAGTGCTCCGCTGGAGGTCGAGACCCCGGAGCCCGCCGGCGGCATCAAGCAGGTGGACTATGTCGGCCACTATGAAGACGTAAACTACGAGGGTGACGGCCTTTACACGCGATGGCACTACCATTTCTTTCACGGTGGGATCGTCCATCACCTCGGCACGGCCCAGGCGGCTCCCTATCGAATGACGTGGGACACGTCCTGGGTGCCGGACCAGAGGCAGCGCATGGCGATTGCCGCCCGGATCGTGGGCAGTAGCGGAATGATCTACATGACGGAAGCCGTGATGGATTTGAGCCTGGAGCGGCCGGGGTTTCACGTGGAGTTGTGCAAACCCTACGACATTCCCAAGAAATGGGTTACGCGCGGCGGCGAAAAGCAGGAACATTTCACGGTGGCCGGCGACCCGAGCAAAGCTGTCGCGGCCCAGCTTGTCTGGTCGAGCTGGAGCCCAGGCTACATGCGCGGCGTGTCCATCAATGGCACCCAGGTATTCGACACCGAGGGGCCGAGGTACCAGTACTATTTCCATCGGGTGAACGTGGGCGACCTGAGTGCGTTCAAGCAGGGCGTAAACACGCTGACCACCGGCAAGACGCCGCTGATCAACGGACAGATGGTCCACGGCATGGAGGTGAACTGGCCCGGTATCATGGTCTTGATCCAATACGCGGACAGAAAGTGAGGAACCATGAGGTCGCAGAGTATCGTTAGTGCCAGCGGCATCGTGATCGTATTGGTGTTTCGGCTCTCGTTTGCTGCCGAGGTGCCGTTCCGGCATTTGGCCATCGATGACAGCGTTAAGGACCCGTGGGCGAAGGTCATTGCAGACATGGACAAAGACGGATTCCCGGATATCGTCATTGGCGGCCGCGCTGGGCCGCTGGTTTGGTACCACTACCCGGATTGGACGAAAGCCGTGATCGCCGAGGGGGGCTACCGGACGGTGGATGGTGAGGCGGGCGACATCGATGGGGACGGCGATCTTGATATTGTCATGGGTGGCCTGATCTGGTACGAGAATCCGCTTCCCAAGAGCGATCCGGCCAAAACCCTTTGGACTGCTCATCCGGTCGCCGACCACAAGACGCACGACATCGAATTGGGCGATCTCGACCGGGATGGCAGGCTGGACATCGTGACACGCGATCAGTCGGATTTCGGCGCCAAGGCGGGCGATAAGGTCTACCTGTGGCGGCAGGAGCGGGGCGGCAAATGGACGACACGGATCATCGAATGCCCGCATGGTGAGGGGCTGGCTTTGGGCGACGTCGACCGTGACGGCGACCAGGATGTCGTCATCGGTGGGATCTGGTTCGAGAATCCCGGTAGCGTCGTGGATGGCACTTGGCAACCGCACGAATTCGGCGCTTGGCACCCGAGTGCCAGCGTCGAAGTGGCCGACATCAACGGCGACGGCCGTCCAGATGTTGTCCTGGCTCCCTCGGAATTGGCGGGCAACTGGTATCGGCTCTCGTGGTTCGAAGCTCCGGCCGACCCCAGGCAGAAAGGTTGGAACGAGCATGTTCTTGTCGAGCGGATCGAGTGCGTGATTCATGGTCTGACGACCGCCGATTTCAGCGGCGATGGAGCGGTGGACATTGCCGCCTCGGAGATGCACCAAGGCCAGGACCCCGATGAGGTCATCCTGTTCGTCAACCGAAACAGGGGTGCCGCCTGGGACAAGCAGGTTCTGTCCCTCAGAGGCTCGCATTGTCTTCAAGCTGGCGACATCGGCTGCGATGGCGATATCGACCTCGTCGGCGCGAACTGGAGCGGGCCCTATCAACCGGTGGAACTGTGGGAGAACCAGACCGGCGACCGACCGACGCGCCGGTAGGGCCTGATCAGCAGAGAGCCCGTTCCCTCAGGCGAGTACCTCCTGTGCCTTGGGCACAGTGTCCTCCGGTTCCACGCCATAGGTGGCTTGCAGGACCTTGCCGTCCTCGTCAATCAGGAAGGAAGAACGGAGGATCCCCTCGTAGCTCTTGCCGTACAGGGACTTCTTCCCCCAGACGCCGTAGGCTTCGGCGACCTTGTGGTCCGGATCGGACAGCAAAGGGAAACGCAAGTCGTATTTGTCGTCGAATTTCTTCTGGTCCTCCGGCCGATCCGGGCTGATACCGACCACCGCCGCACCCGCTTCCTGCAGGAATTCTGCCGAATCTCGGACGCTGCACGCCTGTCGCGTGCATCCCGGCGTGTCCGCCTTCGGATAGAAGTACAGCAGCAGCTTTGTCCCTCGGAAATCCGCCAATGACACTCTTCGGCCGTTCTGATCTTCCAAGGAAAATGGGGGCGCCTTGTCTCCAGCCTTCAGCCTGCCCATGATCTACTCCTTTATCCCTATCCTATTCACGGTTTCCAGTGGCGCCGCGCGGCGTTTCCCGATCCGTCTGGACCCAGACACCACACGCAGGACACGCGCTTCACACTCCAGGTACGCACGGAGGGCGGCCCGGTTCTGCCCAGCGATTGTTTCCGTCAGCCTTGCGGTTTTCTCATGTCCTCTTCCCGCGCCGCGTCGGTTTTCTGGGACCTTCTTTTCGCGCATCGTCGTTGTCCCCCGGTGCTTAACCGGGGCTTCAAAGCAGCCGATACACGGGTACGGTTTGGCTGGGGTCGCAGAACGTGCCTGCGGACAGCCGACGCGAGGGTTTCCCCATGGGCAGCGGGGGGGGCCCAGGACAGCCTTCCGTGCCCGCGGAGGTATACGACGATGAGCGACGATCGAATGACTGATTCGGCGGGTGAGAGCCGGCGCTATCGCGACATGGGCTCGAAGAAGTCGCTGGTGGTGATCCTCGTGACAGGCGTCATTTGCGTCCTGTGTTTTGCGGCCCGGTTCAGTTGGGCGCAAACGTCCATGGAACTCATCCGGTGGCGGGAATTCTCCTGCTCTCGGCAGAGCAACCAGTTCGGCAGCCGCATCACGGCCGTGGACGGCGTCCAGCGGGGCGGGTTCATCGTGTTCGGCGAGGGTGAGTTCGCCCGGCTGTGGAGCTCCACCGTCCACGCCACCTCGCCCGAAGGCAAGGAGTTTTGTCAGGGGTTCGTCATGTACGACTTCGATGACGGCTCCAGCATCCTGGCGAAGATCGACATTGCCGGCGAGCCCAAGACCAAACAGGTCGGGACGATCGTCTTTCTGGCCGGCAGCAAGCGGTTCAAGGGCATTTCCGGCCGCGGCACCATCTCCTCGTGGATCCCGGCCAAATGGGACATGTACGCCGAGGTGGAAGCCACCTACTCCGTACGTCCACAGTAAGTCTTCTTCGGCTCCGGCCGGATCAAGGAAAGAGGCCCGCCCGCTGCAGCTTGAGGGTCAGTTGGCGGACCTGGTCGTCGCTCTGCTTGGTTTGGGCGAGCGCCTCATCCCGCTCCTTGGTCACCTGGAGCAACGCCTTCGGGTCGACGCCTTTCGCGACGCGCTCGCTCGTCTGCTGGACGGTGGTTTCGAGCTTCTGCAGCTTGACGACCGTCGTTGTCATCCGGGCCTCGAGCGAGTCATGTCCTTCTTTCAGGCCGGCCAACTCGGCTCGGACGCCCTGCAGCAGGCGGGCGATGGTCGCCATCTCGGTCTCGACGGCGCTGTTTCGCGCCTGAAGCTGCTGCGTCGCCGTTTGCAGCTCTGCCAGGGATTGCCCGCCGGGGTCTTGCCCCTTCTCTCGTCCCACCGGCGTCGTTCGGCTCGGTCGCGGCACATCCGCGATCGCGCACGCCGCCAGGATGATCATCCCTGCCACCGCGGCGCCGATCTCCAGCGTGTTCGTGCGCGGCTCGTGCTCCTCGCGTAGACAGTACGGAACCATAGTGTACAAACCCCCAACCCCACGTTGATCCCTGAGCCATTGCAGCCATGGCCCCCAGGCCATCCGTTGCACACAGAAACCTCCCCTCCTCCCTGAGGATCATCTTATAATATATCGTCGTCTTGCCAGTACGTCAACACATCGCGAAAGCATTATCGTCCGTGCTTCCCTGCGATTTTTTCCTGCGCGACCGATAAAAACGCTGGCGTTCTCCCGTCGAATATGGATAAATAACCATAACCAGGGTCGAGTGGGTCGCGCGAGCGCGTGCCGGCGCTCCGCGGCTCGACTTGTGAAGGGTATCTATGGGGGTCCGGATATGACCATCGGTTCACCGCAGCACGGCGTTCGGCGCAGGTCCGAGCCCGTCCATATTCGTGAGGTCATCGCCGGTTGCCGTGCGATGCTTCTACGTCTCCAGCCCACGAGGGCGGCGCCAATGACGGTCAGGAGCAGAGCCCCCGGGGCGGGAACGAGCGGCCACACGTCGAGGTCCAGGAGTGCCCCCCTCGTACCGTCTCCGTCGCCCGCATAGGCAGAGAGCGTCAGGCCGTACGTGTGCGTCGGATCGACCGGATATCTACCATCCCAGGCCATGGACCACACGCGGGCCGACGAATCCCAGTCGCTGGGGCCAGGCACGGCGTCGCCGGGGGCTACCAGAGACACCAGGGATGTGCCCGTCGTCAGATCGTCGAGAGCAAACCTGATGTTGGTCTCATTGGAAAGTCCGACGCCGTAGCCTGAGCCGCTAAGCTGGAAACTCAGTGCACTCACCTCGACCTGGGGCGCCAAGACGTATTCCGATTGGGCGTACGCCTCGGAGAACCAATACGCACCCTGGGTTTCCACCCGGAAATCGCCGGCCTTGCTCCAGGCGGTCAGGCCCATCTCGCCCAGGGATAGGTCCAGATAAGTCCCGTTCACCAAGACGTCCAACGGATCGGACGACGTTTGATCGTAGGAAACCTCTGTTCCCCCTGGATAATACTGCGTGGCGCTGCCGGCAGAGCCCCATACGTGGTGGTCTTGACTGAGCAGGTCGATGCCGGTGGCGGCGCCGAACGCGGAGATCTGTCCCGCCAGCACCAGCCCCGTGGTCAGCCATGCACTCCATTTCTTTGCCATATTGTCCCCCCTACGGTCATTCTGAAGGATCGAATTTCATCGACACGGTATCGTCCGGAAGAGGCGATGGACTTACTGTCCGGACGGTATCTTTTCACAATACTTCTGGATCTGCGGCGCTCTTCCGCACGGCCGGAATCTCATGGTGTCCCCCGACAGCGCCAGACGAGCAGAATGCGCATTACAGGCAGGCTCGCAACACCCCCAGGATCGCCAGGGCGATCACCCTTCCTTTCATCTCCCTTCCTCTTATACCCAGTCAATCGCCTTAACGGCCTTGTAACGGGAAGAGGACGGCACCTGCTGTCTGCCCCCCCTGAGGCTCACGCTTCCAATATATCACCCAACACCGAAATGTCAACTTCCAGGGATTCGGTTGTGCTTATTTACAGATTCATTTGGGTGGCGGTTCGCGATAGGGCAGGCCCGCTCGATACAGCTTCAAACGCGATTCGAGTGTCTCCGTGGAGGCTTTGGGATTGCGGCGGACGATCTCGATCGCCTGCTCGGTTGTGCGGATCGCCTGGTCGAATTGGCCGATCTGAGCGTAGGCCGCCGCGAGGCTATCCAACAGAGGGGGTGACTTGTAGGAGGTCGTTTTGCACGCCCATTCTGCCAGCCGCACGGCGCGCGGGCCATCGCGGTGTGTCGCTTCCGGCGAAGTCGCCAGCAGCCAGGCCAGATTGTTGACAATGGCCACGTCTCCCGGGTTCACCCGGTAGGCGGCTTCCAGGTGGGCGAGAGCTTCGCCGTAGCGACCGGCGCTCGAAAGCAGGCCGCCCAGGAGTCCATGCACGGCGGGACTGTTCGGGGCCAGAACGGCCGCCTTGCGGGCGTAGGGCATCGCTTCCTGGGGCCGGTCCAGGCGGGCCAGGCACGAGGCCAACAGATACAGCGACTCCGGATGGTTGGGCTCCTCGGCCAAAGCCCTTTGAAACTCCTCGATCGCTTTGGTGTACTCGTGACGCTGCTCGTAACCTACCCCGATTCGATAATAGGTGTAATAATCCGCGAATTCCTGCCGGATCTCCTGGAACTGTTCGGGTCGGAGGTTGACGAATTCGGGGATATTGGCGGCCCGATCCGCCGCCGTGAAGTGCTCCAGCAGCACGGCGGGACTGTCATTGCCTTGGGCGTCGATGTGCGTCAGCCAGAGCTGCGTGAAGGGCCCGTTCGCCTTCGAGGCGAAGACCAGCCAGCGGCTGTTCGGGGACCAACTGTGCCAGGAGTTCATTCTGCCGGGGAAATTACACCGCATCTTTCGAGGCGTGCCGCCGGCCGAGGGCAGGATGTACAGCATGCTGTCGGGCCGCAGGAGCATGAAAGAGTCACTCTCGCAAAAGACGATCCACCGCCCATCAGGGGAGAAGCGCGGGAAGTAGTTGCTCATCCCGTTGCCGGACGCTCCGGCCAGCGGCACAGGTCCACCGCCCCGCCCCTCGTTGAAATCCACGCGGCAGATGTCGTAGCGGAACTTCCTGCCGCCCTCGAAGAACTCGGTGACCTCATCCCTTTCCACCACGGCGGAAGAGGGGTCCTTGAGGCCGGCGAGAGTATACGACTCGCTGCGGGCAAAGACGACGGTCTTACCGTCCGGGCTCCACACCGGATTGCTCTGGACGTACCGCCGGTCGTCGGCGCCCTGGAGTGGAAAGAACTCCTTGATCCGGCGGTCATAGACGACCAGGATGCCCGCGACGGGAAAGAAGCGCTGGGAATAGAAGAGATCGTCCAAAGGCGCAAACACGGACCGGTCCTTGACCGTGCTGATGACGTATCGGCCATCGGGCGAGATCTGGGACAGCAGGCCGAAAGTGAGTTCCTTGTCCTCCCGCCGGTAGTCACTCCAGGAGATGAGCGTGTCCTTGCCCAAGATGGTCTGCGGCCGCACGGGTGCGATGACGTAGGAGCCTTTGTCGCTGCCATAGTCCACGTCCATCGCCAGGGTCTTGCCGTCGGGCGTGAAGGAATGGCAATTGCCGCAGACCTTCATGCCGGTCAACAGAACGGGCGGCCGGTACGACGAGACCTCGCCTAGGTGCCAGCGAATCGAGTCGATGTTCTTGAGGACATGGCGGAAGGGCAGCGGCACGTCGCGGTAGAAGATCGGCGCGCCCACCGGGTCTGGCGAGATGCTGAATTGCACCCGGCCGCGCGACAGGGCCTCGTCCGGTTTTGTGCTCCGGAAGCCAACGATTGTGACGGTCAGGGTCCGTCCTTTCGACACGCTCTTGACCTGCTCCCAGACCTGTGGGCTGGGCATCCATCGCCTGGGCGCAAGCGGCGGTTCCGGCGGCTTGTAGGCGGCCCCCGCCTCGGAGGCGGTCCGAGGATCGCTGTCTTTCGCCGGTGGCGGCGTGGCCCCCCGTGTGAGCACGGAGACGTGGTCACCTCCATCATCACAGGCCGCATCAATCCGCCACGTGTCGGCCGCCTGGGCCGAGTCGCGCCAGACGAAGGTCGGAGCCGCCATGTCCGGCGGAAATACCGCTTCGTTCAGCGGATAGTCGATGACCAAAGGAGCAAGACCGTTCGGAGGGTCGCCTTCAGGCGGTTCAAGACCGCGTAAACGCGGGACTCCGAACGGGGACATCTTGCCCAGCGCCAAGGAGAGCGCGGTGTTTGGAGTCAGGATCGCGTCGTTGGCCTCCCCCAGAAGAGGATGAGTCGCGCACCAGGCCGCGCCTGTCACGGCTCCGAGGACAACCACAGCGGCGACAATTCCACGCATAGAATGGGCCTATCGACCTCCCTCCTGCGACCATCCTATCCTTCCGGCGTCCCGCTGGCAATATCCGCGTCTGGAAATGCCACAAACGGTGGTGCCATCGGCAATTATGAGGGGTCCCCGATTTTAACATTGACATCGGTGATCTGGAGGCGGTATATTCACTTTTAGTTGTGGTCGTGTGCTAGAGCAGGTGCGCAACCGGCACGTGGCGTGGTACATAAGTTCCCGGCGAGACGGACAACGGACCACGAAACACGTGCAAGGGACGGGAGGATCAAGTCATGAACCGATGGCTGCTGGCTGTCATACTCGCGGCGACAATGCCTCTTACGGTCTCCGGGGCCATTGTCCATTCCGGCTCGCAGAATGTGGTCGTCCAACTGAGCCCCATGAATTTCATGTCGTCCATGGGGATCCATCTCGCCGAGCAGGGCGAGGACTGGGATGACTTCCGGGTCGAGCTGTGGCTCGACATGGGCATGATGGGCATGCCGGGGATGATGGCGGGCATGCCGGGAGTGTCACTGCCCATGATGACGATGTCGAGCCGATTGGCCCTCGCTGCTCCCGGAGCCATGGTGCCCAGGCTTGATGGAGGGGGGATGGGCGCCGGGATGGGCGTGGGGATGAACATGGGGATGGGAGGCATCCTCGGCTTCATGAACCGGGCGATGAATCTGTCCATGGGCGCCATGATCGGCCCGGGCATGGGTTTCCAGGATTGGGCGTACCTGTACAACGGCGGCGGGATTGACGATGAGGGCGGCTTTGTCGGGATCATGACGCCGGACGGCCGCTATGGCTGGCTCCACGTGGGGGGCCAGTCTGGCATCGATACCGAGACCCACAGCGTTGTCATTGACGGTTGGGCTTACGAAGATCGGCCGGGCGTGCCGGTGACGGCGGGGGAGGGCCCCTGCGACTGGTTTGCGGGCGGGCCTCATAAGATGCACTGGCCGCAGGCGCCGGACCTGAGCCCGGCGGGCGTGGATGTCAGCGGTGTGGGGACAGTTCTGGCGGATGATTTCAAATGCACGGCCAGCGGCCCCGTCTCGCGAATTCATATCTGGGGCTCGTTTGCGGAGGATGTGCTGCCGGTCCGCGGTGTCGATTCCCTGGCCTTCGAGGTCAGTATCTACTCCGATGTCCCGGCCCAGCAGGGCGCGGCCAGCCGGCCGGGCACGCTCCTTTGGACCCGGACGTTCGCGCCGGGCGAGTATGCCGTCCGCCTGGTCCATGACGGCCCGGAGGGCTGGTTTGACCCGCAGCGAGACGCCTATGCGCAGGACAATCACCGGCAGGCCTATCAGTACAATTTCTGCGCGGACAAAGACCCCTTCGTGCAGGAGGAAGGGACGATCTACTGGCTGGCGGTCAAAGTGGTCGAATCGCCCGATAGCCCCTCTCGATTCGGGTGGAAGAGCACCGGTCCCGAATTCCGCTGGAACGATGATGCGGCGTACCTCGCGGCCGACGGCAGTTGGCGCACGCTGGCCTATCCGAACGGCCACGACTATGCGGGTCAGGCGCTCGATTTGGCGTTCGTCATCGATAGTGGACGGGACTTGCAGGCCAGGTACGACTTGGGCGATGCGCCGGACAGCTCCAATGGTCTCGCGGCGAAGATGACCGCCTATCCGAAGGGTGGTCCGACGAGCGTGGCGGCGGATTTCCCCACGGTGTACCAAGCCGGGTCGCCGCCCTATGGGCCGCTCCACCGCAGCCCCAAGGACATGGCGTTTCTGGGGTATGGAGTCACCCTGGAGAACGAGGCGGATCTCGGGCCGGATGCGGACCCGACGAACAACCTCGACCCCTCCGCCGATATGCCGGACGCCGATGGTTCGGATGACGGCGTGCTCGTGCCCCTGGTCCTGCCGGACTCCAAGGCGACCACGTTTGAGTATGTCGTCACGGTGATCGATCCGCGGGCGACGCACCTGTACGTCAACGTGTGGCTCGATTGGAACCGCGACGGCGATTGGGACGATACGATGACCTCCGCCGACGGGGCGGAGGCCTCCGAGTGGGCGGTCCAGAACCAGGAGCTGAATCTGCCCGGGATCGGGCCGCACACGCTGACCACTCCCGCATTCCGGTCCTGGCATCCGACCACGGAGGGCGATCTCGATCCCCTCTGGATGCGGATCACGGTGTCGGATAGTCCCTGGGATCCGGGCTTCGGCGCCGGCGGCGCCGGGCCGGCGAATGGTTATGGGGCAGGGGAGACCGAAGACTACTATTTCCAGCCCGAGAAGGATGGATACAGGGCCGGTCAGGACTGGGGCGATGCCCCGGGCGACCGTACCAGCGGATATCCGACGCTTTCGCAGCACAACGGTGCTGAACACGCGATTGCCGGTCCGTGGCTGGGCGATGAGTCCGGCGTTCCCGATGCGGAAGCGGATGGCCAACCGGACCCCGACGCTCTGGGCGACGACCTCAAGGACAGCGATGATGAAGAAGGCGTGTGGATTCCGCCGCTCGTGCAGGGGGAGCTCGCCATCGTCACCGTGGACGTGGGCGGCGGCGGGGGTATCGTGCAGGGCTGGATCGACTTCAACGGCGATGCCGCCTGGCAGGCCGGCGAGCAGGTGTTCAACGGCTATCTCCCCGACGGTACCCATACCATTCCGGTGTTCGTGCCCCCGGATGCGGCCGTTGGTCAGAGCTTCGCGCGGTTCCGTATCAGCACCAAGGGTGGTCTGGAGCCCGAAGGTCCCGCGGCCAACGGCGAAGTGGAGGACTACGATGTGTCGATTCGCGCGGCGCCGCCCCACTTGAAGCGGGTCCAGTGGCCGGACCTGACGTTCAACGGGATCGACATCCGCGTGGACGGCAGCGACGGCAAGTACCGCTGGCTGGCCGACGATTTCAAGTGCACCGCCTCCAACCGGATTACGGAGGTCAGCCTGTGGGGCTCGTGGAAGGATGACCGCAAAGGCAAGATTCAGAGGATCTACCTGAGCATCTATGCGGACGATCCGGCTGGCTCCGCCGGATTTGACAAGCAGAATCGGTTCTCCAAGCCGGCCCCGGATGCCCTCTGGTCCCAGGTCTTTGGCCCCACCGAGTTTGCCGAGACCCTGTACCACACCGTGCGGGATGCCGGTGAGTGGTGGTGGGACCCGGCCACCGGGCAGTTGCTGCCCGGCGGCGATACGGAGGTCTGGCGGGTCGATGTCTCCATCCGGCCGCGGGATGCCTTCCTGCAGCAGGGCTCGCCGGCCTTTCCTATCATCTACTGGCTCCAGGTGCGCGTCGAGACGACGGAGGGGCAGTTCGGCTGGAAGACCCGCCGCTGGCCCGACCACTACAAGGACGACGCGGTGTGGGATTCGGCCTCTGTGAAGCCGGCCGCCTGGAAGGAACTGCGCTATCCCAAGGGGCACCCGTACTATGAGGTGGAGCAGAACTCGATCGACATGGCTTTCTCGCTCACCTATACGGCCGAGATCGTCGAGCACCCCACCACCAGACCCGGGAGCGTGACGTACTGCCCGGCGGTCCAGACGCGCTGTCCGGCGGTGGAAACCCGGTGCCCGGCGGTCAAGACCCAGTGTCCGACGTACGCTACGCGGTGCCCGACGGTAAGAACGAAGTGCCCGGCGGCCACGACCAAGTGCCCCATGGTGGCAACGCGCTGCCCGACGGTGAGCACCAAGTGTCCGACGACGACAACAAGGTGCCCCACGGTGGCAACGAAGTGTCCCGCCGCGACGACCAAATGCCCCGAGTCTCTGACGAAATGTCCCCCCACCCCGACGAAATGTCAGGTCGTGAACACCCAATGTCCGGCGGTGGCGACGAAATGCCCGGTCGCACTGACCAAGTGCCCGGAATCCCCGACGAAGTGCCCGGTGGTGACGACCAGGTGCCCGCCGACGCCGACCCAATGCTCGGCGACGACGGTCGGGGTGGCGACCCAGTGCCCAACCGTGGTTACCCAATGTCCGCCGGTGGCGACGAAGTGCCCGCCGACGCCAACGAACTGCCAAGCCGTGGACACCCAGTGTCCCGCCGTGGAGACGAGATGTCCGCCCGTGGCAACGAAATGCCCCGTTTATACCACCCGATGCCCGGAGGTCATGACCAGGTGTCCGCCGACGGCGACCCTGTGCCAAGCGGTAGACACCCAGTGTCCGGCGGTGGCGACGAAATGCCCGGTCGCACTGACCAAGTGCCCCGAATCTCTGACGAAATGCCCGCCGACCCCGACCACCTGCCAAGTCGTGGACACGCAGTGCCCGGCCGTGCAGACGCGCTGCCCGCCGGTGGACACGCGGTGCCCGGTGGCGCCCACGCAATGTCCTGTCATGTCCACGCGGTGCCCGGTTACGTTGACGGCGTGCCCGGTGATGGACACGCGGTGCCCTGCGGAACCGACGAAGTGCCCGCTGGTGGCCACCCAGTGCCCGATGACCTCGACGACGTGCCCGCCGGTGGATACCCGCTGCCCGATCGAGCCGACCAAGTGCCCGGTCCTGGCCACTCAATGTCCGGTGGCCCAGACGAAGTGTCCTGCGACCCCGACCACCTGCCAGGCCGTGGACACCCAGTGTCCGCCGGTGGAGACGAGGTGTCCGGTCGCGCCCACCAAGTGCCCCGAGTCCTTGACCAGGTGTCCGCCGACGCCGACCACCTGCCAGGCGGTGGACACCCAGTGCCCGCCCGTGACGACCAAGTGCCCGGTCGTCACGACCCGGTGCCCGGAATCTCTGACGAGGTGCCCGTTGACTCCTACGCAGTGCCAGACCGTGCACACCCAGTGTCCGGCCGTGCCGACAGAGTGCCCGGAGTCTCTGACGAAATGTCCGCCGACTCCGACCCTGTGCCGGGCCGTGTCGACTCAATGTCCGGCGGTGGAGACGGGCTGTCCGCCGGCGAATACCCGCTGTCCTACGGAGCCGACCCGATGCCCCGTTGTCTCAACCCAGTGCCCGATGGTGCCGACGGAATGCCCGGCGTCTTCGACGAAATGTCCGGTGGTGGATACTCAGTGTCCCACCGAGCCGACGAAGTGCCCGGTGGTGACGACGCGATGCCCGGAATCTCTGACGAAGTGTCCGCCGACTGTCAGTGCCTGCCAGGTGGTACAGACCCAGTGTCCTATCGTGTCGACGCAGTGCCCGCCGTCTCCGACGAAATGCCCGCCGACTGTGAGCGAATGTCAGGTCGTGCAGACCTTATGTCCGCCCGTGATGACGCAATGCCCGTCGACACCGACGATATGTCCCAGGACGCCGACAATCTGTCAGGCCGTTGACACCGTGTGTCCAGCCCTCCTGACCCGATGTCCGGTGATTTGCATCCTGGGATCGACGGTACCCCGGGTGACCAGCGTGTCATGCCCGCCGATCGATGTGATTTGTCCGTCGGTGGTGGTGGCCAAGCGGTAAATCGGTTTGCATAGAGTGTCCGTCTCGGTGATAATCGCGGCGTGGTTTCCGACATGCAAGCCAATGAGGACCGTTCGCTGGTGGATGCCTTGCGAGCCGCTGGGGGCGACGTACGGGTAGTGGCCGCCGCCTTGGCGGGTGTGGCAGCGGCTTGGGCCGCGGCGGGATCCGTCGGTCTGCTGGCACATGCGTTGGGGCGAGCATTGACCCTGGGATTGCTGGCGGTTGCCGCCTTCGCGTTACCTTTCCCTGCCAAGCGGACAAGGCCGCTCCTCGTTCGTCTGACGGCGGCTACAGTCGCCGCTGTGCTGATGATTGCCTCATCTCAGCCGGTCGTGAACATCTCGGCCGTAGCGCTTCTGCTTGCCTTCCTGGCATCGCTCTTTTCCGGCCGGGATCGGTCTGTGCTGCTTTCGGTATCTGTGGGCGTGGCGGCCCTGGCCCTGTACCGGCTGATGTACACCACGATACCGCTCGTATGGATGGCGGCGGACTCCCTTGGGTACGGACTGGGCCGCCTGGCCGGACTGCTCTCGTCGCGACCCTTGCACGTCGGGGCCACCTTCGCCGGCCTGGATTATCTGGTCGTGATGTTGGCCCTGTGGGCCGCGTGGACTGCCATGACCGCTGGACCTCGGACGAAGCGAGCCGCCTATGGATTGATCGGGATTGCCGCAGGTCATTTCGGTTATCTCATCGCCTTGTCCTACGTGCCGGACTTGCTCGCGGCGGTGCCGCGTCCCGCCGCACCGGAGAGTTGGTCATGGGCCGGGTTCTTCCATAAAGCGATACCGTGGAACGTGCCTGTGCTTGCCTGTGCGATCCACTTATTGGTCGGCGCGGCCCTGTTTCGCTGGTCCGCCTGGACGCCACCCATCCGCAATTCGCAATCCGCAATCATCTCGTCCCTCCTTGTCCTGGCTGCGGTCCTGTTGCCCGTCGCCACATCGCTCTACCCTTCGTCGCCCGATCTGCGCGGCAAGAAGATTGTCCTCTACGAAAAAGGATTTCTCAATTGGCTCAAGCCGACCCACGGCAGTTACGGGCGTCTTGGCAGCGGCATGTATGGCATGCTGCCTGTCTTCTTTGAAAGCCTGGGGGCACGGAGCGTCATCTCGAAGGACTTGTCCGAAGAGGATTTGCGCGAGGCGGATGCCCTGATCCTGATCTTCCCGGATCAGCCCTGGGCCGAGGGGCAGTTGGATCGCATCTGGAGCTTCGTGCGCCGGGGCGGCTCCCTGCTGGTCCTGGGCGAGCACACGACCCGCGATCGCGATGGGAGCAGCCGGTTCAACGACGTGCTTGGCCCGACGAGTATGCGGGTGGCGTTCGATTGTGCGACATTCGCTGTCGGCGGCTGGCTGCAATCCTATGAAGCGATGATTCATCCGACCACCGTCGGTATCCCGGATGACCGCAATCAGTTGGGCATCGTCATCGGCGCCTCACTCCAGGCCGGCTGGCGGGCCCGCCCGATCGCGGTCGGCCGGTGGGGCTGGTCGGACCTTGGGGATGAGGGCAGCAGCCGGGCCATGATCGGCAACGAGCGGTACGATCCCGGCGAGAAGCTCGGCGACCTCCTGCTGGCGGCCGAGCAGCCGGTGGGCAAGGGAAAAGTCATCGCGTTCGGCGACACATCGTCTTTCACCAACGGCATCAACGTCGGCTCTCACGTCTTCACCTCCCGGTTGTTCGCCTATCTGGCGAACGGCTCCACCCGTGCGCACGCCCTCTGGCGGCAACTCCTCGGCCTGTTGCTCGGCGCAGCGATTCTCAGCCTGCTGATTCGATGGCCGCACGAGCGGACGGTAATACTGCTGGCACTCGGCTTGGCCGGATCGTTCATCGTCACATCAGCGGCGACGAGCCACGCCTGGGAATCCTTCCCGGACGGCCGGCTCAAGTTCCCCAACAAGCTGGCCTACATCGACGGTTCGCATCTGGAGGCCTCGAGCGGGGAATCCTGGCGGGGGGACGGCCTCGGCGGACTGGTGCTGACCCTCATGCGGAATGGCTACCTGACGCTCTCCCTGCCGCAGGTCAACGCCGAGCGGCTTCAGCGTGCGGGCCTGTTCATCTCCGTAGCACCGCACCGAGGCTTTTCGCCGTCCGAGCGCGCCACGATCCGCGACTTTGTGAATCGCGGCGGCACTTTCATTCTCACGGTCGGGTGCGACGAAGCCGGACCCAGCCGTCCGCTGTTGTCGGATTTCGGCTTTGACATCGGCACCGGCAAGCTCAATGGCTTGGAGAGCGTGCCGATGGGGCACTTCAAGTCGCCCTATCTGCAATCCGAGGACCGGCGTGTCTATGTTCGCTTTCATGCGGCGTGGCCCGTGCTCTGCACCGAGGCGGACGCGCAGGTCATCGCCTACGGGCGGGACAATCTGCCGGTCATCGTCCTGCGTCGCGTCGGGGCCGGCAAGGTGGTGGTGATCGGCGACACGCGGTTCGCTACGAACGACAACCTCGAACGCGAGGATGGCGAGCCCTTCGAGGGCCTTCGGGAGAATGCCGACTTCTGGCGATGGTTCCTCACGCTGGTGCGGGACGAGCCCCCCTGGGTACCCCCCGCGCTCCAGGGTGAGAAGGGGACCGAGGAGTCCGCACCCTCCGGTGAGTCGAAGCAGGAGGGGACGCCATGAGACGAGCCTGGGTGGGTCTGGCACTGTTGAGCGCCTCGTGGCTCTTCGGGCTGCGCTACTACCACGCCGGGAGTTGGCCGATGTGGGCGGCGTTGGTTGTCGCCGGGACCGCCCTGTCCAGGGGACTCCGACGGCCCACGCCGGGTAGAGCCGAATCGATCCTTGCCATGGTGCTGTTGCTCCCGGTTATCGCCGTGGCTCCCTGGCCGTATCGAGTGGCGCCGCTGCTGATCGTTGCCGGCCTGACCCTGTGCCTTGCGCCCATCCCCCGTCGATGGCCGAAAGCGATTGGTTCGGCGGCTCTGCCGGCCGGCATCATCCTGACGGCCCAAACGCTGGCGATGGTCGCCTACGAAAGCGTCACGGCCCGATCTCACGAGCTTCCCCGGTTTCTGTCGCTGCTTCTGGTGGGCACGGCGCGCCTGCTTGGCCTCGATGCGGCCCTGGACGGCTCCGATCTGGCCATCTACTCCGTCCGTACGGTGCACCGGCTCGGAGCCACCTGGGAGCTTCTCTTAGACCCGCCGACACTGTGCTTCCTCGTGGGCGGCATCGTAATGCTGGGGATGATTCGTAGGGTGGGCTGTGCCCACCATCCTCATTCCGTTTCCGCCCGTCATTGGTGGGCACAGCCCACCCTGCTATTCGTCTTGGTCGCCCTATGGCTGCCGGTCCGTGCGGCTCTGCTGATGTCGGTCCTCCTGTACCGGGCGCTGCGGACCGAATATGAGACGCCACTGGCGCTGATGAACCAATTCTGGGACCCGTGGATTCTTCTGGCCTTGTTGCTGGTCCCGGTCTTGCTGGCGATTCGTTTCATAAGAGCGCAGCTCAATGAGCCGTCGGATTTGCCCGAATCGGCGGGGAAAATGGTGGGCACAGCGCAGGGTTCCCAAACGCAAAATACCGCGTTTGGGGTCCCCCACCCTACGCGTCGCCGTGCTGTGGCCTTTGTGCTGGTATTCGTGGGGGTTTTTCTGTTCTGCTTCGGGTGGTTGTGGGACCCGGCGGGCCGGCGCAAGGAGGGCCGGATTCTGGTGGATGAGTTCCACTCCACCTGGGAGCCGATCGACCGGCCCTTCGATATGGAATGGTATGGCGAGCAATCCGGCTACAACTACGCCTGCATCTATGATTACTGCTCGCGTTTCTATCGGATGGGGCGGCTGCAGGCACGGATCGACGACGCGGCCGTTCAGGACTGCGATGTCCTGGTCATCAAGGTTCCCACGTCGCGCTATGCCCCCGAGGAAGTGGCGGCTCTCGAACGGTTCGTCAAGAAAGGCGGCGGCCTGCTGCTGATCGGCGAGCACACAAACGTCTTCGACACCGGCACGCATATCAACGACATCGCCCGGCGCTTCGGTTTCCGCTTCCGGTACGACTGCCTGTTCGACATCGATGCGGTGTTCGAGCAGCGCTGGCAGCCGCCCGTGGTGGCGCATCCCATCGTCCAGAATTTGCCGTCTTTCGATTTTGCCGTTTCCTGTTCGATCAGTCCCGGGGCGAGTTTGGGCCGGGCCGTCATCCGGTCCACCGGCCTGCGGAATCTGCCGGCGGACTACCATGTCAGCAACTTCTACCCCCAGGTCGAGGACCACGCCTACAGCCGTTACGGGGCTTTCGTTCAACTGTGGGTCACACGCCGCGGGGCCGGCCGCGTGGCGGCCTTTCCGGACTCGACCGTCTTCTCGAACTTCTCCACTTTCGAGCCGGGCAAGGCGGAGCTCATGCTGGGCATGCTCGAATGGCTGAATCACCGGAACTTGCCACTGGACCCGCGGCCCTGGCTGATCTTGGTCGGCATCGTACTCGGCATCCGCGGATTCATCGGCCCACACCGGATTACGGATTCAGGTTCGAAAAAGAGCGAGGTTGCGAATCCGCAATCGCATCTTTTGCTGTTGGCCCTCGGCGTGTCGGCTTGGGCCGCCGCGACCGTGGCGGCACGAGCCGTGCACCATCACGGCATGCCGCTGCCCCAGCCGACGCGGTCCTTTGTCCACGTCGTGATGGACCGCACCGTTTGCGATACGCCGCTGTCGAAAAGCGGATTCCTCGCCGGAGAGGCAAACGGCTTCGGCATTTTCGAGCGGTGGATCTTGCGCCTCGGCTACTTCACCTCACGCCGCAGCGGCCTGGAGGCACTCCAGGGGGACCTGGTGGTGTTCACCTATCCGGCGCGAGCGGTGAGCGACGAGTTCCGTGCGGCCGTGGTACACTACGTGGCATCGGGTGGAAAAGTGCTGGTCCTGGATTCGCCTGAGAATACCGGTTCGACCGCCAATAGCCTTCTGTACCCCTTCGGCCTGAGCCTCGACTCCAGCCGGACCCTGAATGGCTCGCTCCCGGCGGCCGGCAATCAGCCTGCCGTTCCTGTCGAGGCCGCATATCGGGTTGTCGGCGGCACGCCGATCATCTCGCTGGATGGTACGCCTGTCGCGGCCACCGTGCATCGCGGGCAGGGGTCGGTCACCGCGGTCGGGTTTGCCTCACGCTGGGCCGACGCCCGCATGGGCGTCACCGGCGACGTCGTGCCCGACGCCGAATTACGCCGCGTCTACGATCTCGAATTCACGCTGCTCAAGGATATCGTCTCCGCTCATTGAGCACTAATTGCTTCGCCTTCATAATTCTCACCATCCCGTTCTGAATGCTGGTTTGTCTGCTGCCGTCATTGTATGATAGCTGTGCTAACCTTACAGAAGGGAAAGATGTCTGTGTCAGTGATCCGAGACGCAAATCATGTGCCCGACGAGCCGACGGCGGAAGAACCTGCGGCCCAGTTGGCGATTCGCACCGAACATCTGACGAAGATCTACGGTCAGCGGCTCATCGCCGTCAATGATATGAATCTCCAGGTGCCGCGCGGCTCGGTCTTTGGACTGCTCGGTCCCAACGGGGCGGGCAAGACGACCACGCTCCGCCTGTTGCTGGGGCTGCAACGCCCCACGGCCGGCCGTGCGGAAGTCTTCGGCCGGCCGTGCGGACCCAATGCGGTCGCGGTCCGATCCCAGATCGGCTACCTGCCCACCAATCCGAAGCTGCCCGAGGATTTGCGGCCCATCGAATACCTGGACCTGCTCGGCAGGCTGTTCCGGTTGCCGCGCGAGGTTCGCAAGCCGCGTATCGCCTCGTTGCTCCGGGCCGTAGGGCTGCTCGATGCCACCGATCAGAAGATCGGGACCTTTTCGACAGGGATGTGTACCCGCCTGGGCATCGCGGCGTCTCTCGTCGGCGATCCGCCTTTGCTGATCTGGGATGAGCCGACGGCCGGCTTGGACCCTTCCGCTCGACGCTTCACATTGGACCTGATCCGCGAGTTGGGCAAGACCAAGACCATCGTCGTGGCCACCCACATCCTCAGCGACATCGATCAGGTGTGCGATCACCTGGGTGTAATGCACGAGGGACGGATGATCTTCACCGGCTCGATGCAGGATGTCCAGCGGCGGATCGGCCGCGACGACTTCACACTGGAGCTGGACGGCGATCCGGAGACGGTCCGTCGCCTCGTCCGCGACGCGGCGGGCCTGGAAGGCATCGAAGTTCGGACCCGAGACGGCCGGGCCGTGGTCGTGCAGGTGGCGGATGGCCGCCCCCGCGCGCGGGCGCTGGCCGACGTCCTGCAACTGGTGGAGACTTGCGGCCTTTCGTTGCGTGGCGTTCAGTCCGGGCAAAACACCACCGAAAATGCTTATTTGCAGTTGCTGCAAGAGGACGAGGCGCATGGATTCCACCGGTAGGGTGTGCACCGCACACCACATCAGCTCTGTTGGTGAGAATGGTGGGCAGTGCCCACCCTACAAACTGGGCACCAAGCTGATGCCGTTCCTGGCGATCCTCCAGCACGACCTGAGGGGCTTGTGGGCCGGCCGGCTCGTCCGGCTGTGGCTGGCGGCTTCCGCGCTCATGACGCTGCTGCTGGCCGCCGCGAACTGGCTGAAGTTCCAGGACGCGACGTTGATCGCGTCGTTGCTGTTTCCCTACCTGGTGTTCCCCTGGTTCTTCGTGGTCGTGGTGCTCGGCGTCAGTCCGGTGTCGGGGGCCCGGGCCGAGGTGCTGGCCGACGGCATCCTGAGCCGGCCGGTGAGTCGTTGCGAGTACCTGCTGGCCGCCTGGTTGGCGCGGGTGCTGCTGGTGTGGGGCGTGTACCTGGTGGTGGCCGTCCCGGCGCTTGTCGTCGTGACGTGGGCCCGGCGTCCCGTGCCCGAGGACACGGTGACTCTCTTTGGCATCGTCAGTGCGCTGGGCGTCGTGGGACTGGTGCTCACGTTTCTGGTGTCCTTGGGATTTCTCGCCGGGACGTTGCTGCGAAAGCCGCTGCTGGCCGCCGTCGTGCTGGTCTTCGTGTGGTATCCGGTCGGCGTGGTTCTGAACGCCTTTTCGCTGGAAGAGTTCTCGCCGATCAGTCTGAGCCGGGCCATGCCCACGCAACTGCGCCAACCGTGGCACGCGGCCGGCGCGAGTGCCGGGAACAAGGCCTCTGCCCAGGACATGGAAGCGCTCGCACGACAGGTGGACCATTTCCTCAGTGTTTTTTCCAATGGCCAAGCGCGGCCGGCCGCCGCCCAGCCGGACTTCTTCGAGAGCGGGAAATTCGGCGATTTCTCCCTGCCCCGTGTGATCCTGGGCTACGGTGTGCCGACCCTGATGGCGGTCGCTCTGGCGCTGTTGTTCTTCTATCGGCGGGACTTGTGACGCTTACGGCTTCGTCTCCGCCACGTCAACCGCCATCAACGCTTGGATTTCGCTCTTCTCGAGGATCGGCAGGTCAAACATGAGGGTTTGCTTCAGCCGCGTGGCGGCATCGCCGACGAGCACACCTTTGGTGATGCCCCTGCGGCCCAAATCCTCCGTCAGCAGCCCATAGTAAAAGCCTGCGGTCCAGACGTCGCCGCCGCCCAGCCGGTCGCAAAGAGTGACGGGCTTGACCGCCGGAGAACGGAAGAATGTGCCGTCCGCATGGACCGCCGCCGACTCCCAGCGGTGCTGCTCCGAAGAGTCCGCGTGGCGTATCGTAACGGCGACGATCTTGGTCTTGAACTGTTCATGAACCTGCTGCGCGAACCGGCGAATGTCGTCGTCCTCCAAGTGCCCGATATCACCGGCGACGATCTGCCGGGCGGAATACCGGCCACAGCCTATGCCATACAACTCGGCCATGTTCCCGAGTGTCGTGATCAGCACATCCACGCAGTCGGCCACGATTGGCGTCATCACTTCGCGCGCCTGCTCCACCGTCCATAGCGCGCTGCGGTAGTTGAAATCCATCCCTACCAAGCAGCCCTGGGGTTTTTCGGCGATGGCTTCCTTGAAAGCCTCCTGGCAGTAGTTCCGGTCGTAGCTGCTATGGGCGGCCAAACCGAAAGTGATCCCGGAGGTATGGAGCAACCTGGCGTTCTTCAGGACCTCTTTCCAGTGGACCATACCGGCGGCGAGCCGGGACGCGGCGGAGTACTGACGCTGGTAGACCGTGACGCTTCGTCGAGGCGTGCGCCCAATCTCGTAAATCATCCGGCCAATGGGCTCAGTTTTGGGCGCCCAGACGAAGTAATCCGCGTTGACGCCGTTCTCACGGGCGATGCTCCGCACGGCCTGTCCATAGGGGTTATCCGGCACGCGGGTGACGTAGGCCGCGGGAATCCCCAGATGGGCGAGTCCTATAGCGAGCGAGTATTCGCTGCCCGCCATAGACAAATGCACCAGGCGAGTCCGCTCCGGACGCTCCAGATCGGCGGGGGTGTCCCGCACCATCACTTCGCCAAAGGTGACGAACGCCGGCCCTTGTCGATCGAATCCGCTGAGATCGTCTTTCAAGATGTCATACGCAGGAGTGCTCATGCAGGAATTGTCACTGCATCGTTGCGACCCGTCAAGGAGCATTCTCTCCGGAGCGCTGACAAGGGTTGCTCCGGACGTGGTTCACGAGTATGATTTGTTTCGCTGGGCTCCAGGTTCCTGAGGTCGCCAGTTAAGGAGAGAAAACGTGAACGACGAACGCAACACGATCCCGCCCGCTCCGACATCGACCCCCAGAGAAAGACGAGCCCTCTCGCGCCGGGGATTTGTCGCCCGCGCCACGGCGGCGGCCGGGCTGGCGGGCCTGCTCGAAATGAATCGCCAGGTGGAGGCGGGCACCGGTACACGAGCCCCGATCTCCCCCCGAGAGTCGATCAAGATCACCAAGCTGGAGACGTTCGTCCTCAGGAACAGTTGGGTTTTTGTGAAGCTTTCCACGGACGCGGGCAACACCGGCTGGGGCGAGATGCTCAAAGATAAGAGCACGACCTGTGCCGCGGGTGCCCATCAGGTCGAATCCTACCTGATCGGCAAAGACCCGCGCAACGTGGTTCAGCACTGGCAGGCGATCTATCGCCATGCGTTCTATCGCGGCGGGGCCGTTCTGACCGCCGTCGTGAGCGGCATCGACCAGGCGCTGTGGGACATCAAGGGCAAGGCCCTGGGTGTGCCGGTTTACGAGCTGCTCGGCGGTCCGACCAGGGACAAGATCCGGGTCTACGGCAGCAGCGAAGACGTGACGCGCGGCCGGGCGAAGGCGTTCAAGACCTCGCCCCGAGCCGACGGCCGGGCGGCCTATAAATACGTCGAGAGTCCGGCATACATCCAGAAAGTGGCGAAGGACTTCGCCGCCTTGCGGGAGAAATTTGGCCCGGAGGTGGACATTGGCGTCGATTTCCATGGTGCCGTTCAGCCGCAGACCGCGGCGCTTCTGATCAAGGCCCTGGAACCGTACCAGCCGTTCTTCTTCGAAGAGCCGGTCCAGTGCCAGAATGTGGATGTCCTGGCCGACTTGGCCCGCAAGACGCATATCCCGATCGCGACGGGCGAGCGGGTCTTTACTAAGTGGGGTTTCCGCGAGCTTTTGGAGAAGCGGGCCGCCAGCATCTTGCAGCCGGACGTCTGCTACGCGGGCGGGATCACGGAGCTGCGGCTGATTGCCGGCATGGCCGAGGCGTACTACGTCCCCATTGCGCCGCACAACCCCCAGGGGCCATGCTCCCTGGCCGCCAGTTGCCAGATCGCCGCCGCAATCCCGAATTTCCTGATCCAGGAACGCGGCACGAGCACGCACGAGAATCTGCTGAAGGTGCCGTTCAAAGTGGAGAACGGATACCTCCCGCTTCCGAAAGGGCCGGGCCTCGGCATCGAGATTGACGAAGACAAGCTCCTGGCCCAGGTCGGCGAGCCCCAGGGATACCCGCAAACGTACGACAGAGATGATGGCTCCGTAGTGGATTGGTAGTGGAGGTTGTAAGATTATGCACGCTTCGAGAGCAAGAATCGGCCTGAGTCTGTGTTTCGCCTATGTCCTCTTGGGTAGTGCTGCTTTCGCGGAAAACTGGCCGCAATATAAGTACGACAGCCGGCATTCGGGCAACGTGACTGATCGAGACATCGTTACTCCTCTGGGCCTCGTTGGGGCAGTGCCCCTGACCGATGCGATCTTCACCGCGCCGGCCGTCCAAGATGGTCGGGTCTATGCCGTTGATGGCGCTGGGGTGGTTTTCTGCATCGACGGTTCCTCGCTGGAAGTCCTGTGGCGATTCGAGACCGCCGGCGGCAAGGCCAACTGCAACAACACGTCGTCCCCTGCTCTTGTGGGTCGTTTCCTCCACGTCGGGACGATGGCCGGGAGATACTACGTGCTCGATTGTGCCAAAGGCACTGTGGTCAAGGAGATCCCGTGCGGCGAGCCCATCCTGGGCGCTCCTGTGGTGGTGGGCGAGCGCGTGTACTTCACGACGTTCGGCTCCAAAGCCTATGCCTTGAAGGCCGACGGCACGATCGCCTGGACGTGGGACTTCGTCGAAGAAGTGCTCAAGTTCCCCGGCAATCGCTGGAGCGGCGAACAGTGGCTCCAGCACAAGCAGGGCCGCGTCACCTGGCGGGACCAGTTCCTTTGCACGCAGGACTTGGCGGCGCAGGGCGATCTTGTCGTCCTTCCGGTCAGCGGCTCCGCGCTGGTCCTACGGGACTTGGGCACGCGGGCCGAGATGCAGGTGCGAAAGCCGATGCCGTCTTTGAATGGCTCCGAGAATCCGGCGCTCTTCGGGATGAGCATCGCCGAAGACGGGACTATTTTTCAGCAATGGCATCGGCGCGACAACGCCGGCCGAGTCGAGATCATTCGGTTGCGAAGCAAAGAGGTTGAGACCAGTTCCGTGCCTGACACCGAGACGGCGATCCAGCTTCCTCGATTGCTGAGCTTCTCGTCCGTGAGCGTGCGCGGCAATGACGTTTACCGGTGCAGCCCGGAACACGGGTTTGGCTTCTGCAAGCATTCGCTCGTAGGGGCGACGCATGCGTCGCCCGTACTGAACGCGGATGGGTCCATCGCGTCTCCGGTTCTCCTGCGCGAGCACGGCGTCTACGGTGGGCTGGATGGTAAGCTGTACGTTGTGCCGCTCTCCGGCAGAGGCGCGACCTGGTCGTTCCGGACCGCCTTCGGCAAGGCCATCACGGCTCCCGTGGCGGTTTGCGATGGTCGAATCTACTTCGGCTGCGACGACGGGTACTTGTATATTCTGGGGCCAGCGGGCAAGGCGAAATTGCCCGGCAAGGACCTCCAACTGGGGCAAATCCACAGTCCGCTAACCAGCCAACGAGTGGACGCGAAGTATGACTGGTTCACCAACTATGGCAATCTGGCCAATACCAACGCCAATGATCAGGACGTGAAGCCGCCGTTCAAGCTCAAGTGGGTGACCCGGTATGAGGGGACGTTCAAACATATCCCGATCTGCGGGGGGGGACGGATGTATACGCACACGGCCGAGGGGCAGATCTTCGCCTTGGAGCAGGAGACCGGCCGGCTGTTGTGGCGGCGCTACTGGCCGGATGTGCATCTGTCCTTCACCAGTCCGATCTACTGTCGACGAGGCGGAAAGGAGCTCCTCCTTGTCCCACAAGGGGGGATCAAGAGGTCCCTGGTGCGCTGCCTGGATGCCGCCACGGGAGAACTGCTCTGGGAGGCGCCGTTCACGGGTTCGCCAAGCTGGAGCCGACAGGGTCCGCCGGTCATCTTCGAGAATCTGGCGATCTACGGCTTCGGCTCGGGCAAGTACGCGCCCCAGGGAACGGAGCAGGCGTACATCTTCCGGGCGAAGCCCGAGCCGGCCCCCGACGGCGCTGAGATCATGAGTTGGATGTACACCCACGACAACCCCTATTACCCGCAGGACAATAAGCCGTTCCTGCGGGCCTGGGACCTGGACACCGGCAAGGTGGTGTGGGAGAAGGACTTCTCGGAGTTTGGTCGTGGCGGCAACGATGTGGGTCTCTGCCTGATGGACGGGACTCTGTACTACTCCACCTTCTTCGGCTATGCGGCCAAAGCCAAGGACGGCAAACCCAAGTCCCAAGGTCTGACCGCCGCGATCGAGCCTCGGACCGGGCGCGTGATCTGGCAGACGACGCGCTACTACGTGACGGCGGGCTGCACCATGTCAGGCGAAGACGGGCGCTTGTACCTGGGCGGGTACAACATCCCCATGGCCGACACGAAAACACGCCATGTGTGGTGCCTGAGCGCGAAGGACGGGTCCTTGATCTGGCAGTCTGAGCCTGTGGCGAAGGCGGTCAACGTGGTCACGGTGGGCCAGAGATTCCTTTTCGCCCATGGTTCGAGCGGCTGTCCCAGTTATCTGATCGATAAGGACACCGGCAAGATTCTGACGACTTTTGACATGAAGTACGCCTGCACGCGCTTCACACTATCCGAGCCGTACCTGGTCGGCTGCAACCTGGACCTCCTCGACACGACCAAAGGCGTCCAGGTGGTTTCTTCCGGCCCGTGCCTGGAGCCGCGCGAGTGCGTGGGAGCCGCCGTCTCGAATGGACGGATCTTCTACACGTCCCAGTCCAGCGGCGTGCAGGCCTGTGAGGTCTATGGGCCGGAGGCGACGCAAATCCGCGCCTCGTGGGAATGAGAGGGAACGGATGTAGGGGCAGGCCCCCGTGCCTGCCCTATGAAGGGCAACCACAGGGGGTTGCCCCTACCGGCCTGTCAGACCTTCTCGAATTGCGCCAGCACGTAATCCCTTGCTGCCGGGACATCCGCGAGCGTCAGATGCTCGACGGCCAGATATACCTCGCGGTCGAGCTGGGCCAGCAGACGCAGGTAGAGCGGGTAGTCGAGCACGCCCTGGCCTGCGTAGGGCAGTTCGGTGTCGTCGGCATTGGCCGCCGCTTTGACGTCCTTCGCGTGCGCTATGACCGTCTGCTTGCCGACCCGCTGGAAAATGTCCTTGAGCATCGGCTGCATCTGGGCAAGCTGAGCCTTGCGGAAGTAGTTGCACGGGTCCATCACGAGCTTGAGAGCGGGCGAAGGGATATCCCGGAACAGCCGCTCCGTGCGCTCGACGGAGCCGATGACGTTCTTCCAATAGGGTTCGATGGAAATCACGGCCCCGGTTTTCTCCGCTAGTCTGGCGAACTTCTCCAAGGAGGCCCGGCACTGCTGGTAGGCCCCTTCCGTAGCGTTCTCAGGGGAATCGTTCCACTCGGACTGCGGGTTGAGCGAGCCTGTCTCGGTGGAGATGTTGTTGGAGCCCAGGCGTTTCCAGTTCTCGATCAGGAACTGCATCCGCTGCTCGCCCCGTTTGCGGGTCTCCGGATTCGGCGCGACCACGTTGTAGTAGCCATAGAGGCCGACCACCTTGATCCCGTTGCGGTCCAGGCTGCTGGTGATCTTGTCCGCGGCCTTCCAATCCGGCGCGAGGGGGTCGAAGCGAACGTCGGCGAAATTGCCCTCCAGCACCACGGCGCTGAACCCGTCGGCCTTGATTCTCTTGGCGGCCTCTTCGAGGGGCAAGCCCGCATAGACGCCCGTGAAGATGGCGAGCTTGAGATTCTGCTTCGCCTTGGCTTTGACGTCGTCGGCCGCCCAACCGGTCAGTGGCATAGCAAGAGTTGCGGCACCAGCCAACTTCAAACAATCACGACGAGACACCCATCCGGCTTGTGTTCTCATGGAAACCTCCTATGAATCAGCTCGCCGTTGACGTGTTCTTGCCAACGGCGAGCCGAGTATTTGCGAACGGAACCGCTGCGCTGCGCGATTACACCGTGCGTGCGGCCCGGTACGGGCGACGCAAGCGTCGCCCCTACTCCTTTTCCCAGGGGACCACCCACTTGTAGATGGTGTGGGTGGGGCCGTAATTGGTGTTTTCATCCGAGTCGTCGCCCTCGACGGTCATGTTGTAGGTGACCAGCGGCTTGGCCCCGCGCATGTCGAAGTCATGCGACACGATACGGGTGCCGGGCTTGCACTTGGCCAGTTGCGGCATCAGCTTGACGTTCAGGGACGGCAGCAGGTACAGGGTGATCACGCTGGCCTCGCTCAGGTCGAGCGTGAAGATGTCGTCCTGCCGGATGGTGACCAGGTTCTCCACGTGGTTCTCGCGGACGTTTTCGAGCGATTCCTTGACGCGCACCGGGTTGATATCGAAGCCGATGGCCTTGACGCCGTACTTCTTGGCCGCGGTCACGACGATGCGGCCGTTGCCACAGCCGAGGTCATACACCACGTCGCCCGGCTTGACTTCGGCCAATTCCAGCATCTTGTCCACCACGGCTTGCGGCGTAGGCACAAAGATCACGTCCGGCTGCCGCATTTCCTTCAGCACAAGCGGTTGGGCCGGGGCCTCGAGCTTCTTGCCGGTCATTTCACGCATGCCGTTCTGTGTGGCGATCTGCCCCTTGAGGGTTTTGCCATCCAGCGTCCCCTTGAACTCCCTCTCCTGCGCCTGGTCACCAAAACCCATCATGACCTTGAAGCTGACCTGGTTGCCTTCCAGCTTGAGGTCCTTGATGGGGACCTCGCCGAAGGTCTCGTACCGGCCGCTCAAGTCGCCGCGGATGATCATCATGCTCGTGCGCGTTCCGCGTTCCGACGTGCTGGTCAGTTCCCACTTGCCGATCAGGGCGCCGCCGAAGCGCTGGCCGGTGACGGGGATGTCACCCCGCTCGCTCTTGCTCGCGCCGGTCAGCTTGTCGTCCGCGACGGGACCCTCGAAGGTCGTCTCGAACTCGTTGTCATTGAATTTGATCTTGCGTGTGAAGCTGAGTTTGCCATTCGCGAATTGGACATTGGAGATCGCGCTTTCGCCAAACTGGCTGACCCACTTGGCGTCGAGCGCGCCATCGGCTTTCTGCGAAACGACCAACTTGGCCGTCATCTCGCGGTCGCCGAAACGATAGCTCAGGTCCCACTGGCCCACGGCGGGGGACTCGGGCTTCCGGCGGGTCCCGGTGTTGGTAAACTCGCCCCGGTCGCTGGAGACCGTGCCCGCGAGCTTGCCATCCTTCAGGGTTCCCGTGTAGTTCATCGTGAACTCCTGGTCGCCGAACTTCGTCGTGCGGACGAAGGTGAGCTTCTGGCCGTCGAACTTCACATTGGACAGATCGGTGCTGCCCCACTTGCCGGTGAGCGTTCCGTCCGCACTCTTGGCAATGGTCAGCGTGGAAAGCATCTGCTGGCCGTTGAACTCGGACGCGATCTCCCATTCGCCGCTGATGTCCTCGGCGGCCCAGGCCTGCGGAACCGCGACCGCCAAGGCGACCAGGATGCTCCCAACCAGGTGTGTTCTCGGGTGACGTGTGGCTTGCCTCATGGCAGTCCTCCTTTTGAAAACACTACTTCGTTCGAGATGAGATTACACCATGACAGAGGGTTCCCAAACGCGACGCGTTGCGTTTGGGGTCCCAACGACCTCTGCGAGCCGGCGGGCCGCAACAGCGTCCTGTCCTCGCCGCTTGCATTGCCGGGCTATCATAGTCTCCGAACACAGATGGTGCAAGTACTTCGCTGATGGGCGATTCCTCACCCGTGCCACTCAATCCGCGAGGAGCAGAAACTGTGGACTGCCAGAGATACTCAACTTCAGTTCGCCGGACTGCCAGGCGATGTGCCTGCTTTGGCCCAGCATGTCGATCAGGGTTCCCGCGGAGGCTTTGGAGGGGAGGGCAATCTCATGGTCTGCCTCTGTGGTCCACACGGCCAGCGCCGAGTGATTCCCGTTCCTCAGCAGGTAGATGACATCCTTTTCGTTCGACGTCACGAGTCGGTTGTCGATCGTGTACCCGGCGAGAGCCGAGGAGAGCGTCTTGACGGCGACATACGCTGCTTTGGGCTTCAAGTCTCGCTCCACGGTGCCAAAGTGATGTTCACGCTCGTTGGGGTCGGCGCCGTCGTTCTTCCAGTCATACCAAATGCTGACCGGGACCTTTTGGTGCAGGTTGATCAGGAACATGCGGGCCAGGTAGCGGGCTTGTTGTTCATCCGGCAGTCGTTTCTTGTCCCAGTTGATATTCGAATACCCCCATTCACCGGAAATGATGGGGATTTGCCTGCCTTGGGGGGCGTACTGCTCGATGAGCTTACGAAGTCTGTCGTAGTCCTCGAGGACCGTCTCCGGCGCCTGGGCACGATACGGATGGACGCTGAGAACGTCGATCCACTGCAGCAGGCCCTGCTTGAAGCAGCTTTCCAGCCAGTCGAAGGGAATGCCGGAAGTCGCGGGCGCCAGGAGGAGGCCGGAAGGGTCGGCCTTCCGGATGAGCGGGGCCGCCTCTTCAACCAGTTTGCAGTAGTTCTCGACATCCGGCTGGGGCGACCAGAACTGCTTGATATTGGGCTCGTTCCAGAACTCCCAGAGGATGCCCTTGCCGCTGTAGCGCCGGGCCGCCGCTTCCGCGAAGGCGGCGAAGGCCTTGCGGCCTGCCTCCGTGCGGACGGACTGCTCCTGCTCATAGAGCCTGTTGCTGTAATCGAGAATGTAGATCATGCGGATGCCGCGTTTCAAGCAGCCGGCCGTCAGGGCATCATAGCCCGTTCGCTCGAAGTCGTAGACGCCTTTCTGTCGCTCGACGCCGGACCACGAGAAATCCATGCGGAGGACCCGGAAACCGCCGTCCCGGATGAGGTCGAGGTCCTGGGGGTCGCCGGTGAAATGGATGTTGACGCCGAAGCCGTTCGGGATCGTCAACTCCGGCAGGGAACTCGCCGCTGGAGAGGGCGAGGCCGTGCTCAGGAGCAGCACCAGTCCCGCTATCAGGCTCACCGACTTGCCTGCCGATTTCTGGATGACATGTGGACAAGACTGCATTATTTTTCTCCTCCCGGCGTGCGGTCGCCTGCAAGGCCTGTACACAGACGGAACTCGATTGGTGGTAGAGTACCACACGTCCACGGCTTCCGCAAGCGGAGAGGACAAGAGCGAGTTCGCCCGGCGTTCACGCGGCTGGAGACGCCGGAGGCAATTCCTCCGTTATCGTCGCTCCTGACGCCATTGAAATGATGACTTGTAATGGAGGGGGATGGCGGCCATGATGGCGTCGTGAAGGGACCCCAAACGCGACGAGTCGCGTTTGGGAACCCAGTGCCGGGTGTGCCTTTGGGGGCAGTTGAGGCCGACAAGGCCCGCCGGAACCATTGGGGGGTGGTCGAGAGAACCGACCGCCGCAGAGTGCAGGAATCACCGGGGGGTAGTTGCCAGCAAACGCGGGGAATCGCCGAGGGGGGATCGTGGAAGGGAACCATGACTCACGAAAAAAGGTACGCACACGGAGTCGTCGCGTGCTCCATGCGGGGTGAGCAGCCTGTGTCGGAGCGCCAGATCAGCCCATGTGGATTGTTTGGGCCCCCAAGACGCCGGGGGGGCCCGCGAAGGACTCGGCTCCTTACCGATCTGGGTTGCCAAGCGCGATGCTTGGCGGTGGGGGTCTCTCTTCTTCTGGGAGCCTGTCTGGTCCTAACAGGGTGCGGCGATCAGATCCGCCGCCCCACGCCCGAGGAGCTTGCCAGGTTTCAGGCCGCAGACCCGCCGCTGGGGTTCCAGAGCGACGAAGGGCCTCGGGGAGCTTCGGGCCCCATGGTGGATGTGAGCCGTGTCCTGCAAGCCAAGACCGTAACGGGGCCGTACCGCGCGGTGCCGGGGGACGTGCTGCGGCTCGAAATGCTGCGCTTCTTCGAGCAGCGTCCCACCGACACCACCGCCGCTGACAACCGCCAAGTATACAGTTGCCGGATCAGCGACAACGGGACGATCATCCTGCCGATCGTGGGACCGCTCGCGGTGGGGGGCAAGTCGCTGGCGGAAATCGAAGCGGCCATTGGCGCCCAATACTATCCGAAGTACGTGGCGGCGCCGCTGCCGGTGTATGTGAGCGTGGCGGAATACCAGACGCAACGGGTCTCCATCGTGGGGGCCGTGACTCAGCCGGGCATCCATTCCCTGCGGCACGATCAGATGTCGCTGGTGTCGCTCCTGATGCAGGCGGGAGGTATCACCACGCAGGGCGCCGCCGTGATCCGGATTACCCGGGCCAACGGGGCGGAGGAGGGACCGACTCCGGGGGACGGAAAGCAGAAAATCGTGCCGTCCTCGATCTTCGGGCCTCGGTCCTCTGTGGTCCGTCCTGGGGCCCTGCGCGCGGTGTTCGAGCGGGAGGGTCCCTTGCGGACGACGGGCTGGCTGAGCGTGGAAGAAGAGCGCGGCCGGGTGAGCGTTCGCCAGTGGCTCGACGTGGGGAACGAGCCGCAGCGACGGGAGTTCCTCAGTGCCTTGGTCGCGCCGTCGAAACGAGCCGACGCGGCAGAGCTGGGGGCACAGTTGGAGCGACTGGGCGCGTACCTGGATGCGCAAGACAATTTCCGATTTCCCGTTCCGGATTCCAGATTAGCGGCGGCCGGGCGTGACGAATCCGTCATCCCGAACCCGCCTCCGCCAGGTTGGCGACTCTTGGGCTATGGCTGTTTCGTGACTGCTTCCGAGGCACCAGGAGAAGAAGAGAACGTCACGCGGGTTCGCCAAAGGGAGAGAGACCCCGGAGCCGACTCCTTGCCTTTGGGAGCCCAGACCCTGGTCCTGCCGGTCCGAGGGTTGAATATCCCCTTTGCCGATGTGGTGCTGGCGGAAGGTGACACCGTGATCGTGGAACCCCCGCAGGACCAGTCTGTCTCTGTCGTGGGGCTGGTCGCCCGGCCGGGCAACATGCCGTATCCGCCCGGCACCCGCTATAACTTGATCCAGGCCATCGCCTTTGCCGGCGGTTTGGACTTGATCGCGGACCCGCGGTACGTCAGCGTTTACCGGCTGGCCCCCGACGGGGAAATCGCCAGCGTCACGTTCCAATTGGTGAACCCGCGCCGTCCGCAACAGCTTACGGGGACCCTGGCTTTGCCGCTGAAACCGGGCGATGTGGTCTCGGTCGAGCACACGCCGCGCACCCGCACGAATGTCTTCTTCGACCGGGTCTTCCGGATCAGTCTGGGCCTGTATGTCAGTCCGGAGAGCCTTTGGAATGACTGAGAAAAAGCCGGACAACAAAAGACGCAAGCCGAGGACCCGACGATCACGCCATCTTCCGTCGTCCGCTCTCGGTCCTCCGAACTTCGTTCCGCGTCCTCCGGCCCCCACCTCCTGGTCCGGTGTGCCGACCCGTGTGCTGCCCGCCGTGGGGCCCTCGTCGGGGGCCGCCACCGATAGTCTGCTGGCGGTTCTGTGGCGCAGTCGAGGGATCATGTTGCTGTGCCTGCTCGTGGCGGTCGCCTGCGGGGCGGCCTACGTTCAACTCGTCCCTCCCATCTACACGAGTACGGCCAAGCTCTACCTGGATTACGCCGGCATTCGCATCAGCAACCCCTACGATCCGGGGAGCCGACCACAGACCGACAGGTACCTGTCCACCCAGGCGGAACTCATCAAATCCCGGCCGATCCTGGTTTCGGCCTCGGACTCGTTGAAGTATCGGCGGCTGCACACGTTCGCGGCGGCGGACGTGCCCGCGGCCTACCTGCAAAAGAACATGACCGTCGAGATCGGCAAGAGAGACGAGGTCATCTCCCTGGCCCTTCGTTCGCCCTACGCGGACGAGGCCGCGGAAATCATCAATCGGGTGGTCGACACCTACATGGAGTATCGGTCCGAGCACGAGCAGCGCAGCTCCGCCCAAGTGCTGAAGGTCTACCAGGATCAACTGCTGCACGCGGAGACGGAACTGAGCGAGAAGCGGCAGCAGTTGGACAAGTTCAAGCGCGACCACATGCCGTTGGCCTTGGGATCGGATCAAGGCGACGCCATGATGAAGCCGTACTACGAGTTTCAGAGTGCTCACACGCAGGCCCAGATCAAAACCATGGAGGCCAAAGGCTTTTGCGACGCCGTCAAGACGTTGGCGCCGGACCCTGTCGCGCTGCGAACGTACATCGAACTACAAGGGAACGTCAGCACGTCCGCGCTGGCCGATCCGGAGAAATCACTGCTGGCGGCCAAGGTCCTCGAGTTGAAGACGCAGAGGGAAGCTCTGCTCAAGACGTACACCCCGGACCTCCCGGCCGTGGTCGGGCTGAGCACGGACGTGAAGCGGCTGGAGGCCCAAGTCCGGGATCTGGATGACCGGTTCGTCAAGGCGACGATTGCCGCGGCGGAGCGACTCTACCTTCGTGCGAAGGATTACGAGCAGCAACTCGCGCGGTCGTTCAGCGAACAACAGAAACAGGCACTGGCGCTCAACGCGGATGCCGCGCAATCCCAGGCGCTGCGCTTGGAGGTGGAACAACTGATCACGCGGTCGCAGACACTTCAGCAGCAGGTCTGGCAAATCAGCCAGATCGTGGGGGAGGACACGGGCCAACTGCGCATGGCCGTCCTGGAGCCGGCCTCGGTGGCGGACACGCCGTCCGAGCCACAGACGGGAAGGATCATGGCGATGGCCGTGATTCTGGGGCTGTTGTTGGGAGGCGGGGCCGCGGTCGGACGGGACTGGCGCGATCAAACGCTGCGCTCGACCGACGAGATCTCCGCCGTGCTGGGCGTGCCGGTCCTCGGGGCCGTGCCCGCCATGTCGCGCCGGCAGAGAATGTCCGAACGGGGCCGCCGCATCTTGCTGCAACCTGATTCCCAGGAAGCGGAGGCCTTTCGCACCATCCGCACGGCGGTGCTCTTCGGCGCCTCCGACAGCGCCAAAACGATCCTGATCACTTCGCCGGTCTCCGGCGACGGCAAGTCCACGCTCGTCAGTAATCTGGCCATCGCCATGGCCTGTGCCGGACAGAAGACCCTCGTCCTCGATGCCGACTTCCGCAAACCGACGCAGCACATCATCTTCCGGCTGAACCCCCGGGAGCGGTGCCTGAGCGACGTGTTTGCAGGCACCCTGGCCCTGGGCGCGGCGGTCCAGCCGACCGGCATCGAGACGTTGCACGTTCTCACGTGCGGGTACCAAATCGCCAATCCGGCCGAGGTTCTGCACAGCCAGCAGTTCGCCCATCTGCTGACGTGTCTGGCCGAGGTGTACGACCGCATCGTGATCGACGCTCCGCCGGTCACGGTGGTGACAGATGCGCAGATCCTGGGCGCCCTGTGCGATGTCACCGTGCTGGTCCTGAAAGCCGACAAGTCCGTGCGAAAGGTCGCCCAGCATGCCATCGATGCCCTGCAAAGTGTGGGTGCTCATTTGCTGGGGGTCGTCGTGAATGAAGTCTACAAACGCGGCAACCGCTACGGCTATTACTACGATCGGTACCGCAAATACTACGGTACCCGGAATCGGGGTGCAAACGGCAAGCCCAGAAACAGCATCACGGTGGTCCCGAACCCCGCGGTCATGTCGGCTGGGACGACCTCCGAGGCAGTATGAGGGTGATCAAGCACAATACCGCGTGCCGACAGGATAGAGCTTCCGGGGACGGTCCGCTCACGCAGACGCCGATCAAATTCGTAGACGTGCACTGCCACTGCCTGCCGAATCTCGACGACGGGCCCGAATCCATGGAGGAGGCGATCGCGCTGTGCCGGGTCTTGGCGGCGGACCACGTATCGACCGTGGTGGCGACGCCTCATCAACTGGGCCGCTTTGAGGACCGCACGAAGGCGGAGGCGATCCGGCGGACGGTCGGCGCCCTGAACCGGGCACTCGTGGAGCGGGGGATCGATCTGGCGGTGCTTCCCGGCGCCGAGGTCCGGGTCGATGAGAGGATCGACCAACTGCTGGCACGTGGGGAGATTCTCACGCTGGCCGATACCGGCCGCCATCTTCTCCTGGAGCTTCCCTGGGATGCCTGGATCGATATTGAGCCCCTGCTGGTCCAGTTCGCATTCCGGGGTGTGCATACACTCCTCGCGCATCCCGAGAGGAATGGTCCGTTGCTGGAGCGTCCGCAGATGCTGCGACGGTGGGCGCTTTCGGGGGTCAGCCTGCAAGTCACCGCCGGCAGTCTCACGGGGGATTGGGGGCGCTATGTCGAACGAGCCGCCTGGGGATTGGTGGTGCAAGGAGGGCGCGCGTGTATCGCGACGGACGCGCACGACGGCGCTCAGCCCCCCGGCATGACCAAAGCCTTCGAAGCCGTGGCGGCCCGTTTGGGGCCCGACCTGGCCTATTTGCTCTGTGTGGAGAACCCGGCGCGGGTGATCCGAGGAGAGAAGCTTGCCCCCGTTTCCGGCGGAATCGACGGGAGCTTTGGTGATCGCGCTTGAGTGCAAAATGGGGTGGTATACCCAGTCGCTGTAACGCCGAGGGCGCTGGGGCCGTGTGCTGCACGCCATCCGCCGCGGTTGGTGCCGCACGATAAACGTCAGGGGCCGTGAGGAGGTGTCGATGCGCACAGACAGTGCGCCGAGGGGGACGGAGTCTGCCATGAACAAGGTTTCTTTCACCATCTGCCGAGTTGCCTTGCTTCTCGGTGTCTGCGCCGGCGTGGGGTCGGCCACCGACGGGACGCCGGGCGAGAACCTGGTCTACAATCCCAGCTTCGAAATCCGAAGATGGGATGCTCTGGCCGGCTGGCGTCTGTCGGAGGGGGCCGAGGGCAACACGTTCGATTGGATCCCCAACGTTCAGGGCAGCGACGAGGTCCATTCCGGCGACCGGTCGCTGCGCATGAATGCGATCCGCGAGCCGGCGCCGGACCGCTCGATGGATGCGACCACCAACCCGTTCCGAGTGTCGCCCCATGCCCGCGTGGAAGCCTCCGTCTGGCTGAAGGCGAGCGACGTGGCGACGCAGCAGGACGCCGGCGGGTACGGCTTGCGGGTCACGCTGACGGCGCGCAGCGCCTCCGGCGTCAAGATTGAGCACCGGGACCTGATGAACGAGCAAGGCTCTTCTTCCTGGAAGAAGATTCAGGGCGGCATGATCGTTCCGGAGGGAACGACGATCATGGACCTGTCCATCAAAATGACGACCTGCACCGGCACCGTCTGGATCGATGACGCGGACGTGCGCGTGGTGGAAGAGTTGCCGGTCGTGAATCTGGACGGCATCCACAATCCCGTTCTGATTCCCCACCCCTGGCAATCCCGGCTGAACGGCGATAAGTTCGAGCTGCGGAGTGTGTCCGTCGTGAATCAGCGCCCGGACCCGCGCGTCCGCGACGCGGTCGATTCCGTCTTCACCAGTCTCGGCGTCATCCATGAGTTCCTGACGGAAGACGGCCTGCCGCCGGGCCGGTACGCCACGCAGTTGATCCTGGGAGACAGCGCCCATCCCACGCTCGCCCGGGAATTCTACCTGCGCTTCCCCACTAGCACGTGGGCGGACCTGGAGGAACAAGGGTACTTCCTCGCGGTGGTTCCAGGGATCGACCAAAACCAGATCTACCTGGGGGCCAACAGCCACATCGGCCGGTTCTACGCCGTTCAGACGCTCAAGCAGTTGATCAAGGGCCGGTCGATCTACGTCGCCGACATTCTCGACAAACCCACTGTCGCCTGCCGCGGCATCCCCATGGGCCTGCAATGGTTCGAGCAGCGCGAGGGGGAGGCGCTCCGACGCTTGACGCAACTGAAGCTCAACTTCGTCTGGGCGCAGGGCTCCTTCCTGAACGACTGCCTGAACACCGATAACTGGAGGCTGGATTTCACGGCTTTCCAGAAGGCCGCCTTTCGGCAGTTTCTTGAGTTGTACCAGAAGAATTTCATCGACGTGTGGATCGCGCTGGGGCCGCGGGGGAAGAACCCGCCCCTGCAATATTCTTCGCCGGGCGATATCGATACCGTCGTCCGCAAGATGGATGTGCTGTATGCCCTGGGTCTGCGCAATTTCGGGTTGCGCTTCGATGATCTGGCAAATGTCGGGGAAGACCGGTTGTTGGTTCCCCAGGACGTCAATGTCTTCAACGATGACATCGGGGCGGCCCAGGTGTACTTCATCTACGAGGTCTACAGCCGTTTGAAGTTCCTCCATCCGGACATCAAATTCATGGTGGTGCCCATGGACTACAGCCAAACGGGAAACCATCGGGGCCAAACGAGGGGGAGCCTGCGGCTGCGGCAATTTCGGAAGCTGCCCAGCGAAATCGGCATTTATTCCGTCTCCTACTATGACGAGGACATTCTGGCGGCGACCTGCCTGACCGGGCGCCCCACGGTGGCGGTGGTGTCCAACTTCTATTCCGAAGGGATCGAGGATCGCAACGAGTACGCGGTTCCCTTCGTGGACTTTATCGATTGGCAGAACTCCGCCATCCGGTCAAGAATCGCCGGGTTTACCTGGCTGCCCAAGATCCCGCAACGGGAAGACGCCGCGCTGATCTCGTGGCGCACGGCGGCGGATTTCGCCTGGGCGCCGGAACGGTACGATCCCCAGCGGTCGTTTCAACTCGCCGCCGCCCAATACCTGGGGGTCTCCGACGAGGCCCCGGCGACGATCGGTTCGGGGCTCCGGTGAGCGAGGAACGTGAATCTCAGGCTCATAGTCCGGACCTCCACTGTCACTCAGGGCCTGCTCGTACTCGGAGATCAATCCTTCCGAAGTGCCTCGACATTTCTGTCGGCCATGCTGGTCGGGCGTGCTTGCGGGCAGGTCGAATATGGTTTCTACACCCTGCTTTTGACGCTGCTGGTCACGGCCGAGACCTTTCAGGCCGCGCTCGTGAGCACGCCTTACGTCGTGCAGAGCCCGTCCAAGGCGGGTCGAGACAAAGAGATCTACCTGGGCAACGCCGTCTTGATTCAGGTTCTGGTGGCGGCGGGCACCGCGGTTGTGCTGCTGGCTCTGTTGTACGCGTTTCCCTTGCCGGGGTCCGGCGTTTTGTCGCCCTGGATTGTCCCGGCGTTTGCCGGGGCCTATTTTGCCGTGCTCTTCCGGGAGCTCTTCCGGCAGGTTCTGCTGGCGGATCTGAAGGTCGGCTGGAATCTGGCGTTCGGGGCCATCGTGCACGGGTCCCTGATCGCGGTATTGCTGGGATTGACCTGGAGGGGGAGCCTCGATGCCAGGACGGCCTATGCGTCTGTGGCCGGTTGTTCCCTCCTGCCCACGCTGTTGGTGCTGGGGTCCCAGAGACGCCGCATGCGGCTGGACCTGAGCGGCCTGGCCGGTCAATTTCTCGATCATTGGCGCGTCGGCCGCTGGCTCTTCGCGCAAGCGGCCATCGTGGTCGTTTCCGGCCCGGTGTATAGCTGGGTCCTGGCGTCTTCCCACGGAGCGGCCGCCGTGGGCTTGCTGGGCGCATGCCTGCTGCCCGGGTCCGTCATGTCTCCGGTGGTGCAGGCGATCCATGCGTTGCTCCTGCCGAAGGCGGCGCATGCCGCCCAGTGCGGGATCCGCCCCGTCCAGCGAATCGTGCTTCGGTCGAGCGTCATTATCGCGCTGACCTTCATCGCCTTTCCGATTGTCCTCGGGTGGTTCGCCGCTCCGATCATGAAGCTGTTGTTCACGGGCAAATATAGCCCTTCCGGCTGGTTGGTGGCGTTTCTCGCCCTGCGAACGTATCTGATTGTGACGGCCGTCCCGTTGACCGCCGGTCTGATCGTCTGCAAGCAAGCCTACGCCGTGTTCAAGTCGGAAGTGGTTTCCTTGATTCTGACGGTGCTCATCGGATTGCCCTTGACCTGCCTCCTCGGCGTCTGGGGCGTGGCCTGGGGTTTCCTGCTCACCCGATTGTTCAGCCGAGTGTACATAGCGCTGGCCTTCCGCCAATACGTCAAGTCTGTTCTGTGTGCCAGGGCGGATGCGGCGGGCGGGCTTCCGGCAGCCCCTGCGACGTCGCTATGAAGGGGGTGGACACAGGTGCACTTACGCGACTATTTCGAGGGAATCGGTTTCCGATGGCGCCTCAGAGAGACCCTGTCGCGGCCGGAGAACGTGATCGCTTTGATCGTCACGTGCGGATTCCTGGTGAACGTGCAGCAGGGGGCCGACACCAATACCATTTTGCGGGACGATCCCCTGATTTTCAAGGGGATCAGGGTCCTGACCATTCTCCTCGGCGGGTTGTTGGCGATCTCCACGGTCGTGAGGCGGAGAATTCCCTATGCCGTCTGTCTGGCGGGCGTCATGTTTCCCCTGACGCTGTATTTCTGTTCCTGTGTCCTGTCGGTGCCGTTTTCCGCCTACCCGCTCCTGAGCCTGTTCAAGGCCGGCGAGATCGGTCTGGTCGTGCTGGTGTGCCTCATCGGGATCACCTCGGTGGCGGGGCCGTCGGATTTCTTCCACCTGAATATCAAGATCATCCTGCTCTACAACGTCATTGTCTGGGTGGAGAGCGTTCTGTTTCCCGGCTTGGCCTGGATTCCGCTACGGGGCGAAACCCCGTTGTTCGGCCATGCCCTCAGCGGCGTGTTTCCCGTCATCAACGGCAACACCGTGGGACTCTTCGGGGCCGTATTGTTTCTGGCCTATTTGCCCAAGCTCTGCGAACCCTCGCCTTGGACGGTCGGTCGCGTCTGGCCGGCGTTGCTCGGATTGGCGTCGGCCGTTTGCAGCTACAGCAGAGTCTCCTTGCTCGGCGTGGCCGTGGCGGGGGCAGGTTCGCTGCTGCTGCTGAAGAAATATGCCCTGGGATGCGCCCTGATCCTGTGCTTGTCGCTCCTGGGCACGAGTGAGAAAGCGCGGACTCTCGCCGTCGAGCACCTCGCGCGCGGGCAGGAGGACCGGAGTCTCGATGCGTTCTCCAGCCATCGCCTGGAGATGTGGGACCACGTGCTGAATGACTACGGCATGTCCGTCGTCGGTCGCGGATACGCCGCCGGCTTTCGTTACGATGACAGCCTGGCCGTCGGCCACGCGCACAACAGCCTCGTCGAATTGTACTTCAACGTCGGGCTGGTAGGGGTCGCCACGTGGCTATTCCTCATCGGCACTGTGTGCAATCGCCTGTATCGTTTGCTGAGATCGCAACCGGCCATCGACTACGAGCTCGTCTCCGTGGCAGGGGTGATGATCTTCCTGCTGATGAAAGCCGTGGCGTCCACCGTGTTCGTCTACCTCGACGCCAGTATGCTGCTCATGGCCGGGGTGGTCATCTATGTTGTGAGACGGTTGACGGTCGCCGAACAGGAGAGACTTCTGATGGACCGCCGGCGTGCCTTCTCGTCCTCCTATTGAAGCGGAGATATGGACAGCCTGGTGCGAAAAGGGAATCGCAAGGCCTTGGTGGACGGGAGGGCCAGACTGTGGAACCTGCCGCGCGGATGGGCGCATCAAGGTTTCTTCTACCTCGATCGCACGCAACGGATCGGCCGGGTGGTCTTCGAGATTGTGCCGACGGCGGTCCTGGCCGGACTGATCGGCGCGATCGGCGGAATACCGCTGTCCAATGTCTGGCTCTGGTGTGCCGGCCTGTTCCTCGCTCATACGCTGAACTGGGTGCTCAATGGCAATTGGTGGGCCGGCATGCTGTTTGCGTTCCCGAGCCTGCACAACCGAGGGGAGCGCGCGACCTGCGCTTATCTCAACGGCATGGCCGACCGGCTCCAGCGCGATCGAGCCATTTCGGGGGCGATGCTTTTTGGCAGTGTGTCCCGGGGTCAGTGGCATGAGCGTAGCGATCTGGACGTGCGTTTGCTCCGGCGCCCGGGGGTATGGAATGGGATGGCAGGCGTCCTCATTCTCCTGCGCGAGCGGTGGATTGCTCTGTGGTCCCGCCAACCGCTGGACATCTACCTCGCGGACGGCATCCCGTTCCTGAAGAGGATGCGTGCGGACGAGCCGCCGGTCTTCCTGAAACGGGATGATTCGCGACTGGAGCTTGCCTATCCGGACGGGAGGGAAACCCGGATCGAGGGGCTGAGGAGGGACCGAGAGTTGTGACGGTATCCTGAGGGTGGATGGAGATGTGCGTGTCATTGCTTCTGGTGGAACCGGAGGACTTCACCCGGCCGCTGTACGGCGGGGGAGGGGCTGTCGTCGTGTCCCAGATCCTGCGCTCCTGCGACGAATGCGTGGCGGTGGTGGGCATGACCTCGGACCGTCACCCCATTGGGCAATGGACCTATGCCAACATCTACGGGCGCCGGCGGCTGTTTCTGCCGGTCATGGACCGCGCCCGCATCGAGCAAACGGTGCTGGTCTCTCGGAATCTGCGGTTCGCCGTGGCGCTGGCCGAGCACCGCAAGGCGCTGAGAGAGGTCGGCATCGAGTCGGTTTTTTCGCAGACGTGGGCGGTCCTGTGGTTCTTCGCGTTCTGGCCCGGGCGGTGGGACTTCTGTTATTACTACCCAGGTCTGCACAACTCCATCCTGCATGGGCGACATCCGATCCTGGGGCCGATTTTCGCCGGTCCCTATGCATTCATACATTCGTTCGCCGTGCGTAAAGCCAATCTTGTGCTGGCCGCGGCGTCCCAGGATGCCATCGTGCGACACCAAAGGCACCTGCGGCGACTGGGCACCAAGATCGAGATTCACCGGTTGCCGACCGCGACGGACACCGAGTTGTTCCGACCGCAGCCCCAGGAAACGCTTCGGCCGAAGCTGGGCCTGCCCCCGAAGGCTCCGGTCTACATTTATGTCGGGCGGCTGACCGCGGTCAAAGGTGTGCCCTTGATTCTGAGTGCCTTCCAGATCGTCCGGCGCTCGCGCCCGGAGGCCTTGCTCCTGGTCGCGGGGGATGGTGAGGAACGGGCCAGGCTCACGAAGCTGGCGCACCGCCTGGGGATCGCCGAGTCGGTTCGATTCCTGGGGATGCTTCTGCCGGAGCAACTGGCGCCCTACATCGCCGCCGCGGACGCGGGTCTATTTGCCTCCTATGACGAGGGCTTCTCGGTGGCTATGGTCGAGCAGCTTGCCTGCGGCCGGCCCATCATCAGCACGGATGTCAGCGGTGCGCACGATTTGATCGTGGAAGGAAAGAATGGCTTCATCCTACCCGACCGCAAAGTTGAGTCGTACGCCCAGCGCATGTTGGACGTTCTCGACCTCCCGTCGGCGGAGCGCTTCTCACGCGAGCTCGCGGTGCAGCACTACTCGATGGCATCTCTTTGGGACAGACTGCGGCGTGCCTGGCCGGCCTTTACCGCCAGGACGGGTGGCGCCCAGACCGCCAAGAATTGATTTGACGTATGGAAAAGGGCATTACGGCAGATTCCGCAGAAGGTTGGAGCTATGACCGTCAGGTCCGCGTGCCGTTCTCCAGACGCGAGCAGATCGGACGCGTTCTGTGGTGGATGGGGGGCTTGCCGCTGTTCAAGTGCTCGCTTCGTCCCATGTACGCGTGGCGACGCTGGGTCCTGCGCTTGTTCGGAGCCAAGGTGGGCGAAAAGACGAGCATCCAGCGCAGCGCGCGAATCGAATTCCCGTGGAATCTCGAAATCGGTCGCTACAGCACCATCGGGGAGAATACCTGGGTTCACAGCCTGGACAAGGTCCGCATCGGCGACTATGTGACGATCTCGCAGCGTGTCTTCCTGTGCACCGGCACCCACGACTACACGCGTCCCGAATTCGACATGATCCGCAAGCCGATTTCCATCCGGCGGGGCGTGTGGATCGCCGCGGATGCTTTCATCGGTCCCGGCGTGACGATCGGGGAGGATGCCGTGATCGGGGTCCGGTCGGTCGTGCTCAAGGACATGCCCAAGGGCATGGTCTGTGTCGGACATCCCTGCGTGCCATTGAAGCCGCGCGTGCCTGTGCGGTAGTGTCGATCCACGTCTCCCTTCATGCGAATAGCGATATACACCAGCGATTTGGCGGAAGAGAACCGGCATCTGATGCCTTGGCGGATGGTGCTCGAAATCGGCCAAGCGGCCTGTGGAGCCGGTCACCAGGCCAGAGTCCTCTCGGGCCGGCGTCGTCCGACCGGGAATCGCTGGGCCTACGGCAATTGTCCTGTCGAGGAGATCGAGAAGCCTTATTCGAATGGACCCATGGACAGTTTCCAGCGGGTCATCCATCGGGAGGGGGTTGATGTCCTGTTCTGGCCGGTCGCGTGGTACAGCGCCCGGCAGCAAGAGAACTTGCTCCGGAGGACATCCATCCCCATCGTTTGGTACGTTCCCGGCGCCTGCTACCGCGCGCGTCAGGCCGTACGCGCGATACCTGATTTGGGCGTGAGGTCGGCTTTCCCTTTCCTGCTGCAAGCGCTTTACCCGAGAAGGCACCTCGTCAAGAGGCTCCGAAGTCCTGCCGCACGTCTTATGATCACCGTTTCGCAGTTCAATCGGTCCGCTGTCTGCCGGGCCGGGTGGCCCGGCGAAGATGTATTTGTGATCCCGCCGGGAAAGCCGGCGGATCGTGCGTCCGCGAACGGGGAGGAGCCGACCGTCTTCGATACCGCGAAAAGCAGGCTTGGGGGGCGCCCATTCTATCTGTACCTTGGCCCACCCACGCGAATCCGAGGGGTAAGACAACTCCTGGAGGCGTTCGACCTGCTGGCGAGCCGGCGCGCGGATGTGTGTCTGATCTGTCTGTTCAGGTCCGATCCCAAGACCGATATCACCGGAGTTCGCAAGATCGTGGAGGGCAGATCCCACGCCGAACGCATCTTCTGTGTGTGGGAGTCCGTTGGGAGAGCCGATCTGAATGCTTTTCTCGAGGCGTGCTACGCCGTGGTGTTGCCTTTTCTCCTGGTGCCCTCGGAGATTCCCTTGGCGATCATCGAAGCGGCGGGCCACCGCAAACCTGTCATCACCACGGGGCCCGGCGGCACCGCAGATTTTGTCCGGGAATCGGGGCTGACCGTCCCCTCGGGGCAACGCAAAGCCCTGGCGGAGGCGATGCTTCGGCTCCTGGATGACAAACAGCTTCACGCCGACAAGTGCGGCGCCGCCCAGCGGAGGTATGCCACGCATCCGACCTGGAACGAGGTGGCACAGTCGTGGTTATTGATAGCCGCTCAAGCCATCCGGTGCGCAACACAGGTCGATCCTGTGCCGGTCTCTTGAAGTGACCCGATTCATCATCATCAGTGGCATCGACGGGTGCGGCAAGACCACCCTTATCCGTGCATTGAGAAACAGGCTCGAACGGGAAGGCCTCACCACGCGCTATGAGTGGCTGCGGTACAACCATCGGCTGGTGCGTCCGGTCCATGGGCTGTCCCGCTTGGTCGGCCTGAGCCGGCGCTACAGAACCGGGAACCAGTCCGTGTGGCGGCACGAGTTCTACCGGAGCCGGCTGTTTTGCTCGTTCTACATTCTGCTGACCTGGCTGGATGTCTGGCTGGGGCGGCTGATCCTGGCGGTCCGGCTCATTTCCCAAGACGCGGATGTTGTGGTGTGCGACCGGTGGGTCCAGGACATCCTGGTCGATCTGGCGGTCGACACGAGGCGGCGCGACCTTCTCGCCGGGACTTGGCGTTCGAGATTCACGCGCATTCTGCCGCCCGGCGCCAGACAATACCTGATTGTGCGAAGTTTCGATAGCGTTGTGTCTTCACGTCCCGATGTCATGCACGACCTGAGCCATTCCTTCCGGCAGAAGTTGTACGGAAGGTTGGAGAAAAGCCCGGACGTTGTCGTTGTGAGGAACGATGGAACGGTGGAGGCGGCAGTGGATGCCATTTTCGGCGACTGGAAGTCATGGGCGTCTCGGTCCTCATCCTGACCTTGAATGAAGAGGCAAATCTGCCCGACTGCCTCCAGTCGGTAAGCTGGTCGGATGACGTCGTCGTGTTCGACTCGTACAGTTGCGATCGCACGGTGGAGATTGCCAGGGCGGCGGGCGCCCGGGTGGTTCAGCGTCCCTTCGATGACTACGCCGCCCAGCGGAACGCCGCGCTGACGCAGGTCCAGTACCGCCATCCCTGGGTGCTCCTCGTCGATGCCGACGAGCGCTGGCCGAGAGAAATCTACGAAGAGATCGAAGAGGCTATCTCCCACAACGGCGATGTGTCGATCTACTACTTCCTGCGCAAAGACATGTTCCTGGGTCGCTGGCTGCGTCATACGGGATACCCCACCTGGGCGGGACGGCTGCTCAAGCTGGGAGACGTGACGGTGGAGCGAGCCATCAACGAACAGTACCTCACCACCGGCAACAAGGGGTATCTCAAGGGCCATTTCATCCATCACCCGTTTCAGCGCGGGGTCGCCCATTGGCTCCACCGGCACAACCAGTACTCCTCCATGGAAGCGGAGGCGCTGGTCGGGGAGACCAAAGGTCGTTTGTGCCTGCGGAACGTCTTCTCCCGCGAGCCGGCGAAACGCCGGCGGGCGCTGAAACAGTTGGCCTATCGTTTGCCGTGCCGGCCTGCCCTCGTGTTCTTCTACCTGTATCTTCTTCGGCTCGGATTTCTGGACGGTGTCGCCGGCCTGGCCTACTGCCGGCTGCGGATGATCTATGAATACATGATCGATCTGAAGATCAAAGAGCTGCGCCGACGCAGGGAGGGGCTGCCGGTCTGAAGCGGAATATTTCACCGGACGGCAGACGGCTGATCGTGAACGCCGATGACTTCGGCTTCTCCGATCATACAGTGGACGCGACCATCGAGTGTTTCCAGCGGGGCGTTTTGTCCAGCGCCACGATGATGCCGAACCTGCCGGCTTTCGAGAGAGCGGCAGCCTTCGCGCGGGAACACCCGGAATTCAGCTACGGGTTGCATTTGTGTTTGACCGACGAGCGGCCGGTCTCGGACCCGGCCGCGATTCCCACGCTGGTTGCTCCCGACAGTTGCTTTTGGAGGACCGCGGAATTCTTCAAGAGAGCCTTGACCGGTCGGATCGCCGGTGCCGACATCCGCCGGGAAACGCTGGCCCAACTGACGCGGATGCAGGAGCGGGGCATCGCCGTCCGCCACCTCGATGCCCACGGCCACGTGCACAAAGCCGCCGTCGTGCCCTGCGCGCTACGCCGCGTGCTCGGCGACTTCGGCATCGCCACCGTTCGGCGCACCCAGAATCTCTTCTACAGAAGGCCTCGCGTCTCGCGGTGCTGCTTCAACCTTCTGGCGAACACATTCATTCGCCTTTTGGGCCGGACCACGGACTACTTCCTGATGGTCGCGGGGACTCTGGGCGATGGTGACACGCGCTGGTGGGAACGCTGCATCGAGCGGCTCCCGGAAGGGGTAACGGAAATTGGCATCCACCCCGGCTGGGATGAGTCTTGGCGACGGCTCGACACGATGCCCGTGCTGGAAGGAGGACGCCGATACCTCAAAGAATCGGGTGTCCAACTGATCAACTTCAATGAGCTGTCATGAGAATTCTCTTCATCAATCAATGCTACTGGCCTGACCACGCCTCCACGGCGCAGCATCTGACGGACCTGGCGGAAGGGCTCGCCTCTCGGGGCCACCACGTCACGGTCTTGTGCTCCCGAAATCCGTACGCCGGCGGCGGGTCGGTCTTCCTCAGACGCGAACACCACAAGGGTGTCCTGATCCATCGGGTGGCCACGCCGGGATACGGCAAGAAATCCGGGATCAAGGGTCGCATGCTGGACTACTTGTCGTTTCATTTCATGGCCCTGCTCAAAGGCGTGCGCTTGCCGTCGCCCGACGTGGTCGTAACCTTGACCTCGCCCCTGCTGGTCGGCGTGCTGGGGTGGCTGCTGGCCATCCTGAAACGCACGAGACACGTCCATTGGTGCATGGATCTGTTTCCGGACACAGGGGTCCTTTTCGGGCTCGTGAAAGAAAACGGGCTCGCCCACAGGCTCTGCGCGTTTTTCACCCGCCGCTACCTGCGTTCCGCCGGCGGGATCGTCGCGATCAGCCCGTACATGATCGAGCGGGTCAAACGGTACGGCGTGGCCCAGGACCATATCCACGTGGTCCCGGTGTGGGCGGTGGGCAAGGACCTCGGACCGATCCCACGCCAGGCCAACGGGTTCCTTCGGGAGCACCGGCTTGAAGAGAAGTTCGTCGTGATGTTCAGCGGCAATCTCGAGCTGGGCGGCGATATGGATACCCTCATCGGAGCGCTCGCGGAGCTGCGCGAGGACCGGGACATCCTGTTCGTCCTGATCAGTGAAGGTCCAAGATTGCAGAGGTTCCGGGAGATGAGCGCGCGCGCCTCACTGGGCAATGTGCTTTTCCTGCCGTACCAGGATCGAGACATGCTCGCCTATAGCCTCAGCGCCGGCGACGTTCACATCGTGACCAATAAGAAGGGGCTGGGCGGTCTACGCGTCCCGGGCAAAACCTACGGGATCCTGGCAGTCGGAAGGCCCATCCTTTACATCGGTGAGCCATGCTGCGAAGTCGCCGATCTGGTCCGCGACTACCGGCTCGGATTCGTGATCCAGGAGCACGATGTGCAGAACCTCGTCGGCGCCGTCCGGAATCTCCGAGACGACCCTGCTCTCCGGCAGGAAATCTCCGTCCGGGCGCGAGCTCTCTTCGAAACTGACTACCAGGCGGAACGCAACATTCATCTGTGGGAGAAGATTCTCGCTGCCATCGTGGTTCCAAGAACGCACAGCACGGAAGGCAAAATCCCCGTAGATGTCGGCACCATGCCAAGAGGCTTCGCGCATGAAGAATGAATTCTGCCACGGCGTCGTGGGATGTCTGCGCTGCGGGTCGGACCGCTGGGTCTGGAGTCCGGTGGCGCAACCCTGGCAGAAGGTGAGAAGCTACCTGGTCTGGCACATCGAGAACTTCGGCAGGTGGAAGGGACTGAAAGTCGCGTGTCTGGGCCTCTGGCACAGGAGAAAAAGGCCGTTCCACGAGGAGAGTCAAGGAAGAAACGCCAAGGACCAAGAGACCTTGGCTTTGCAGCCCGGAGAGCTGGTGGAGGTGAAATCCGTGGATGAGATCCTGGCGACCCTCGATGGCAAGCGACGGCACAAGGGTCTGCTTTGGATGACCGGAATGAGAAGATATTGCGGTCAGCAATACCGCGTCTACAGAAGAGTGCAACGAATCACCCTAGAAAGCAACGGCGAGCTGCGGAACATGAAGAACACGGTTCTGTTGGACGGCGTCATGTGCGACGGCCAGGAGTTCGGCGGCTGCGACCGCTGCTGTTTTCATTTTTGGAGAGAGGCGTGGTTAAAAAGGATTCCGTCATGAGGGCAGAGGTAGAGATCGTCACCGCCGAGACGCCGATTCGGGAGTGTGACCGCTTCGTGCGGCAAATGGAGGGAGCCCGGCTGTGCCATCTACCGGCCTGGACCCACATGGTCGAGCGGGCGTTCGGCCACAAGGGCATCTACCTCGTCGCGCGCGAGGCCGGCTGTGTCTGCGGAGTTCTGCCGTTGACGCAGGTCCGCAGCCGGCTCTTTGGCAACCGGCTGATCTCCCAGCCCTTCAGTGACTACGGTGGGCCGGCGGCCGCGAACGCCGAGGCACGGGAGACACTCTACCAACGGGCCGTGGAGGTCGCCCGGGAATGCGGATGCGAATCCATGGAGCTTAGGAATACCGTTCGCCTGCCCCACGACCTGCACGTCCGCACGGACAAGATCTCCATGTGCTTGCCGCTGGCCAAGGACCCGCAAGAAGTCTGGAAAGGGCTCAGACACAAGACGCGCAATCGCGTCCGCAAGGCCCAGGGGGCCGGGCTGCAAGTCGTTTCCGGCGGACAGGATCTGCTGGACGAATTCTATCGCATGTGGACCGTTCGCATGCACGAACTGGGCACGCCCTGTTATCCGCGCAAGCTCTTCACGTGCATCCTGGAGACATTTCCCGATACGGCCCGGATCTTCCTTGCCCGGCTGGACGGCGCCGCCACGGCGGGGCTGTTCGCCTATACGTTCCAAGGCTGGGTACAGAGCGGTTGGGGTGCCGCCCTGCGACAGTATGACGACATCGGCCCCAACTACATTCTCAACTGGGCGGCGATCGAGCACTACTGCCAAGAGGGTATGCAGTGGTTTGATTTTGGGCGAAGCACCGTGGGCAGCGGCCAGCACATCTTCAAGGAACGTTGGGGCGCCGACCCGATCAACCTGTGCTGGCAGTACTGGACGCCCGGCGGCCAAGAGCCGGCGTTCGCCCGGCCGGAAGACCCGAAATATCGCCGGAAAGTCCAGATGTGGAAGCGAATGCCACTCTGGGTCAGCCGCGTGATCGGTCCCGTGATCAGCCCGGCCCTGCCGTAAAACGGCAAGCGGCATTCCGGGGACGCCACGAGACGATTTCATGGGAGAAAGCAACGATGCAATGGGGCACGGACGCCGCAGGCCGGCACGAAACACCGGATGCACTGACGTGTGAACTGGAAGACTGGTTCCACATCCTGGATAGCGACAGGACGCCGAGATTCGATGATTGGGCCAAGCTGCCCTTGTGTGCGGAACGCAACGTCGAGCGACTCCTCGATCTTTTCGAGAGCACGCATGTCCGGGCGACGTTCTTCTGCCTGGGGTGGATGGCGGAGCGCATGCCGCAGGTGGTGCGACACTGCCAGGCGGCGGGGCATGAGATCGGCTCCCACGGGTATGCTCACATCATGGCCTGCCGCACGAACCGGGCCGCCTTCCGGGAGGACATCGTGCGCGCCAAGGGAATCCTGGAGGACATCACCGGCCGCGAGGTCATCGGCTTCCGGTCGCCGGGCTTCAGTGTGAAGAATGACAACACGTGGTTTTTCGACGTCGTGTCGGAATCGGGCTACCGCTACGATGCGAGTGTCTTTCCGGCGCACCACGGTCATGGAGGGTATTCCGGCATCGATCCGGGACCGCACGTGATTGCGACCTCCGGCGGACCCCTCGTCGAGATTCCTGCCTCAACGGTCCGCATTCTGGGCCGCCGATTCTGCTTCTTCGGCGGCGGGTACTTGCGGATTTCCCCGTTGCCGGTCATCCGTTGGGGAGCAAGACTTCTCCAAAAGGAGAGAAGGCCGCTGATTGTTTATGTGCACCCACGGGAGATCGATCCGAACCACCCCCGTTTGCCTCTGGGACTATGGCGGAATTTCAAGTGTTACAACAACCTGGCGACGACGCTGCCCAAGCTGACGTGGCTCTGTCAGCATTATCGGTTCGGGACCATGGCAGAGCTGGCGTCGAAGTTCGAGGTGCGGCGCACCGCGTTTCCCGCGGCCAGTCTTTCTGCTTAGGAACTGTCTCAAAACCTCGTGCTGGCATGTCATTGCGAGCGTAGCGAAGCAATCTACCACCATGTGGATGGAGATTGCTTCCCTCGCCCCCGGTCAGGCCGGGGGCAGGCGGCGTTCTGGTTCGGAGTACCGCCTTTAGGCGGTCTTGTTCGACCCGGCTAAAGCCGGTACTCCAAACGAGTCGAACTGACGTGAATACGTTTTTCTACACCTACTTTGGCTCGGTCTTTCTCGCGGTCCTGCTGACGCCTTGGGTGATCCGGCTGGCCCGCCGGATCGGGGCGGTGGATCAGCCGGGCCTGCGGGGCGTGCACGAGCGGCCCATTCCGCGGATCGGAGGGGTGGCGATTTTCCTGTCGGCCATGTGCCCCATCGTCGCGGTCCTGGTGCTGGACAACCCCGTTGGCGAAGCGTCTCGCAGCGCGTCGAGGCATTTGACGGTCCTCCTCTGCTCCTCGACCCTCATGTTCCTGGTCGGACTGGCGGACGACCTGAAAGATGTGCCCGCGCGGCGCAAATTGCTGGCCGAGCTTCTGCTGGCCGGGCTGCTGTGCGGGGCCGGAGTCCGGGTCTCGAGCATCGCCCTGACGCACCAGTGGGTGCTGCCCCTGGGCGGCTGGGGCTGGCTCTTGACGGTGGTGTGGATCGTCGGGATCACAAACGCCGTCAATCTCAGCGACGGTCTCGATGGATTGGCCGCGGGGGTATGTGCCATTGCCTGCGGCGTCATTGCGATCTTCGCCCTCCGCAGCGGTCAAATCGTCCTGGCCGTCTTCATGCTGGCCCTGCTCGGCAGCCTGTGCGGCTTCCTGCTCTTCAACTTCAATCCGGCCCGAATCTTCATGGGCGATAGCGGCAGTCTGTTCCTGGGTTTTACCATCGGGGCGTGCAGCGTGATGTGCGCCGCCAAGTCCGCGGCACTGGTCGGCCTTACCCTGCCGGCCCTGGCCTTGGGCATCCCCATTTTTGACACCCTGTTCTCCGCCCTGCGTCGTTTTCTGGAGGACCGATCGATTTTTGCCCCGGACCGCAGCCATTTCCACCATCGTCTCTTGGAACTGGGCCTCCAGCAGCGTCACGCGGTGATCCTGATCTACCTGGCGACCCTGCTGGCCGCCGGTCTCGGGCTGTTCATGCTGGTGCGCGACGATTTCGGCGCGCTGGCCATCTTCGGCGGTGTGCTGCTGTTGATCCTGCTCTTGTTCCGCGTGGTCGGGGTCATTCACCTTCGCCAGACGCTGACGGGCTTGCACCAGAAGTACGCGCACGCGCGGCAGGCGCGCAACGAGCAACAGACATTCGAACGCCTGCAACTGCACCTGCGCGCGATGGGAAAGAGGGGCTCTTTCCCTCCCGTGCCCGCAGACTTGCCGGCAGAGCAACCCCAAGACAGACGAGGAGAGTCTTCTCCCTTTCCCTGGTGGCAGGTGGTTTGTTCGGCCGCCGAGCAACTGGAGTTGGCCTGGGTCTCGTTGCAGGCGACGAACGCCGACGGCAGTATGGAAACATCGATCTGGCGCCGGCCGAACGCCAGTGGCAAAGACAAGATGACCGCGGCGCACTTCGCACGCATCATGACCCTGAGCTTCCCCATCCACAACGTCGCCGGCAAACGGTCTGTCGAGTTTGAGATCGCCGTCCTGGTGAACGGCTCTCTTCGCTCCGCCAACCACCGGGCGGGTCTGTTTGTGCGTCTGGCGGAGGAGTGTGTCCTGAGTAAGCCGTCCATGGCAGGCGAAACTTGGGCCGGGAAGGACCCGAAACCGTGACGAAAAAGGCGCTTCTTTTCAAAATCCTGAGATTTTCCGGCTTGCCACTGCTGGTCCGCGAGCTGATTCAAAGGCGCCGCGTCACTATTCTGCTCTTCCACGATATCTCCCGGGAAACCGCCGATAGAACGTTCGAGTGCCTCGCCGCGAGATACCATCTGCTCGATTTGCAGACGTTCATTCGAAAGTGCAAAGCCAACGATCGTCGCCTGGCTCCGAAAAGTCTGATCCTGACCTTCGACGATGGGCACATCCGAAACTACGATCTGCTGCCGCTCTTCAAAGAGAAAAAGATTCCCGTGACAATCTTCCTGTGCGCCGGGATCATCGATACGAAAAGGCACTTCTGGTTCCGGCACACCGCGCCCAAATATCGGTCCTCCCAATTGCGCCGGGTGCCCAGCGCGCAGCGGCGGCGGTTGCTCCAGGAAATGGGCTTCATGCAGGAAGCCGAGCACGATCAGCCCCAGGCCCTGACTCGCGGACAGGTCGAGGAGATGAAGCCGTGGGTGGATCTCCAGTCGCACACGCTCTTCCACCCCTGTCTGCCCCGGTGCAGCTTCTCGGAAGCCCAGGACGAGATCTGCCGTTCCGGGCAACTATTGCGCCGGGAGTATGGTTTGGAGGTCAACGCCATCTCTTATCCTCATGGCGACTATTCGGACCGGGACATCGAGTTGTGCCGGCAGGCCGGCTACGACTGTGGCCTGACGGTCGATTGCGGTTTCAACACCGTCCAGACCGACCTCCTGCGGCTCAGACGCCTGCCGGTCAACGACACGGATGATATGAACGAGCTGATTGTGAAGGCCAGCGGTCTGTGGGAGTTCCTCAAAAGGACCCTGGGCAAGAACCACGAATACGGGTGGACCGATGAGGTGGAGCCATGAGCAGACACAGTGGGACGACGGCCGGAGGATTACCTGAAGCATTCGTAATAGGCAAAGGGCCGACGGCTCTCGGGGCCATACGGAGTCTCGCCTTTGCGAGGGTGCCGGTGGGCTTGGTGTCATCCGATGCGGCCGATCCCGTCATGCGTTCGCGCTACGCCAAACACAAGCGCGTTTTCCCCGGCGATGTGCTGACCGCCGGTGTGACGTTCTGTGACTTCCTTGAGGCGCATCTGCCACATGGCTCGGTTTTGATCCCCACGTCCGATGTCGTGGTCCAGTGGATGGCATCTCAGCGAGAGCGATTGGAGAAGTCCTTTCGTTTCTGTATCCCGAGCGACCGAGTGCTGGCGTCGCTTCTGGACAAGTCTCGACAGGTGGAAACCGTGCAACGCTTCGGTATCCCCGTCCCCAACACGGTCAACATGACGCGACCGGTGGAGGAGATTACCACCTCCTTGCGGTTTCCTGTGATCATCAAGCCGACGACCCCTCAAGCCCTGCGGGACTTGGGCGAAAAGAACCGCATCGTGGATTCACCGGCTCGGCTGAGGGACTTTGTCGCGGCGAAGCGCGATCTCCTGCCGGGGCTCCTGGCGCAGGAGATCGTGCCCGGCCCCGACAGCCAGCAGTGGGTGTGCAACTGTACTTTCGATCGGGACGGCCGGCTGGCACAAGCGTTCGTCTTTCAGAGGCTCTCCCTCTACCCGCCGCACCGCGGCCAGACCAGCTATGCCCGGAGTCGGCCGAATGAAGAAGTCGTGGCCCTGGTTCGCAAGATCGGCGCGGCGCTGCAATACGCAGGACCGGCCATGATGGAATTCAAGTATGATGAGCGCGACGGTCAATACAAGTATTTTGAGACCAATCCGCGCATCGGGCAATGCAACTTCTTTGACACCTGGTGCGGCATCAACAATGTCCACGCCGCCTATCGATTGGCCCTGGGCCAAGATCTGTCGGCTGCGATGCCGGAGCAGCGGAACGACGTCATGTTCATCAACCTGCTCTTCGACCTGCGGGGGCGATTGTCGGATCGACAAGGTCTGGCCTCGCTGGGCCTGCTGTACTTTCGTCATCTGCGGTTCCCCCACGTGGGACAGTGGCAATATTGGCGCGATCCGATCCCCGGCGTGGCCAACAGTTGCCGCTGTCTCCAGAGCGGCATCCGCGAAATGCTCGTGGGACGGTAGCCATGCGAATCGGACTCTTGTCGGGCCGAACGCTCAGCGAACACAATCTCCGGGTCTTGCAGCCGATCCTCGCAGACGGAGACTTTGAGGTCGCCCTGGTTATCGTCGACCGCCGACCGTCCAAGGGGGCCGGACGGAAAGTGATCGATCACATTCGACGAGGCCGGGGCGGGTACGTCATCGTGCTGACGGTGCAAAAATGCTTCGGGAAACCCGCCCAGGGTCTGAGTGTCGAGGAGTTTTGCTGGGCAAACCGCATCGAGCGTCTGGAGACCGCCAGTCCGTACACGCCGCAAACGAGTGCGGAGATCCGCCGGCACAATCTGGATCTTCTGGTGCTGGTGGACGGTTTTGGGATCGTCCGCGAGCCGCTGCTCAGCGTCTGCCCCAGAGGCATCCTGTCCTACCACCATGGGGACATGAGAAAGTACCGCGGCATGCCGCCGGGGTTGTGGGAGTTGTATAACGGCGAGAAGGAAATCGGGATCACCGTCCAGAAGATCGCCGCCGGTCTGGATTGTGGCGTTCCCATCGAAGAGAAACACATTTCCATCTATCCGAACGACACCTTGGGCACGTTGACCGGGAGACTGAAGACGGAGGATGAGGGCATGTTATACGCCGCCCTGAAGAAAGTGGCGAATCCGGACTTCACACCTGTCCCGATCCAGGAGTTCGGAGAAGTTTATACCCTGCCCAACCTGCGGCAATGGCTCACTTTGAACGCGCGGATTGCGTACCGAAGACTGCGGTGCCGTTTGTAGTGTGCCCGTAAGGGCATCTGTAGGGGCAGGCCCCCGTGCCTGCCCATCCTTGGAGGGCAACCCACGGGGGGTTGCCCCTACGGCGTCACTACGAACGGCTCAGCAGAGAATCCGCAGTCTCCGGGGCAACACGCGGTATTCGAGGCCCTCGGAAACGGTCGGAACCATCTCGCCGTCGTTGCAGACCTGCGTCGGGCGGGTGAGAGTCACTGAAAGAGCCGCGGCCTGGAACCGTGTAGCTTTCCTGTGGCGTTCCAGCGCCTTGCGGTAGACCAGGGGGATCAACTGCAGGGCCTCCCACTTGCCGGCCATTTCGATCAACAGGCAGTCCAACAAGCCATCATCCGGCCGGGCGCCGGGGAGCATGGTCAGCCCTCCAAACCGCGGCGCATTGCCGACTAGAAGCACGGCGTAAGTTCCGTGGAATACCCTCCCCTCGGCTTTCACGGTCATTTCCCACCCCTCGGTCATGTTCCGGATCACGCCGAACGCCGGGATCACATAGCGCAAGGACCCCCGTAGCTTCCTCATCGCGAGACTCTTGGCCGCCACTTCGGCGAAATAACCAAGGCACGAGGCCGAGCAGAAGTAGTGCGGCCCGGCCTGTCCCACGTCCACCTCCCGGACCCTTCCCCGCGCAATCACCTGGCACGCTTCCTGCAGACGCTGCGGAATCCCCAGGCTCTTGGAGAAATCATTCGAAGAGCCCGCGGGGATGATGGCAATGCAGGGCCTGTCGTCCCGGCCTGATGCCAGGAGGCCGCTGATCACTTCATTGACCGTGCCGTCACCCCCGACGACAATGACCGTGTCGATCCCCTGCGCCGCGGCCGTGGCGGCCAGTTCTCGCGCGTGGCCGGGATACTGGGTCGTGGACACGCAAGCGTGGAGTCCCTGCCCATCCAGACAGGCCAACACTTGGCCGACCTTGCGTTGGCCTGACCCCCAGTTGGCCTTCTCGTTGGCGATGAGCAGAATCATGCGTTTGGGAACCCTGACACCAGGGTGACGGCGCCGCCGTCGATCCGGAAGATGCGGTCGGCCAGCTTTCGCGCCTCGTTCATGCTGTGCGTCACGTGCAGTGTGGTGACCGCCACGTCGCGGCAGACCCGCTTGAGCAACGCGCAGGTTTCGTGATGCGTGTCCTCGTCCAGGCAGCCCAGAGGCTCATCGAGGCACAGGATCTTCGGCTGCGCCGAGAGCGCCCGGCCCAGCGCGACCCGCTGCTGCTCGCCCCCACTGAGCCCGGGTGGCTTTCGGTCCAGAATGCCCTCGATTCCCAGCAGTCGGGCCAACTCGGCCACGCGCGCTTCGATCAATTCCCGTGAGGCCTTGCGGATCTCCAGGGCGAAGGACAGGTGCCGGCGAACGGTCATCGTGGAGAACAACGCCCCATCCTGCGGCACATACCCGATGCCACGCTCGGCGGCCTTCAGGTAGGTGGCGTCCCGGCCGTCGAGCAGGATTCGGCCGGCGCGGGCGGGCTTGAGCCCGCAAAGGGTTTCCAGAATGGTCGTCTTGCCGCACGCCGTGCGACCCATCAGCACGCCATACTGTCCCTTCGGAATCTCCAGCGAGATACCGCAGAGGCTGAAAGTCCCCGCACGGACGGTCACGTTCTCCAAAGCGATCATATTCGGTTGGCCTTCAAGGGTTCCGTTTGCCCAAAGATGCGCACCAGTAGTAGAACGACAACGGCGGCCATCACCATCAGGAGCGAAACCGCCACGGCGGCCTCGATATTCCCCACGCTCAATTCCAGGAATACGCTCGTGGGCATCACTTCCGTGCGCATGCGCGTAGCGCCGGAGAAGATCAGGATCGGTCCGAACTCGCCGAGGGCCCGGGCCCAGGCGAGAGTGCCGGCGGCGAGCACGCCGCGACGTGCCTGCGGCAGGACGATCTGCCAGAAGGCCTGGCTCTGCGAGCAGCCCAGCGTCAGCGCAACCTGCTCCTGGCGGGGGCTGATCTGATCGAAGGTTGTGCGCATGGTCCGCACGGCGAACGCGCAGGCGACCATCCATTGTGCCAGGATGATACCGGGCACGGCGTAAGTTACTGGAATGAATCGTTCGATGAGCCGGCCGCCGGGGGTGCGAAACAGGATCAGCAGACTCAACCCGATGACCAGCGGCGGCAGAACGATCGGGATATCGAGCATGGCATCGAGGATCGCCTTGCCGCGAAAGGGATACCGCGACATCAGGTAGCCGATGGGCACCGCGATCCACAGCGACAACAACGCCGTGATGCTGCACGAGATCAGGCTGAGCCGAATCGCGTAACGGATTTCCTCGCTGCGCAGGGCGGCCAGGAAATTCCCCGGCGTCGTGAAAGACAGGTCCGCCAGCAGCATCGCCGCGATGAGCAGAACGTACACGCTGCTGAGAATGCACAGACCGACAACAAACGGCACATCGCTGCGGACGCGATGAGGAGTTGTGGCCTCTGCCCGGGTGCGGCGGGATGCGCTTACGGTTCTTTCGACAGGTAGAGCCACCGGAATCCCGCCTTCTTATACTTCTCTTGCGACTCGGCCGACGTGAGGGCATGGAGCAGACGTTGGGCGAGCTGCTGGTGTTGGGAACCCCGGGCGATGGCGAACGGTTGGATCGCCGTGGCGCCGGGCAGATCGATGCGCACCGTGTCGACATGCTCGCGGACCTGCGAGATGTTGGATTCATAGACAAGCACGGCGTCCAGGCCGCCGGCGCGGAGTTGGTTGACCAGCATGTCCGCCGTCGGTGTCTGCGACCGGACGTTGGCCATCACGCCCTGGAGCAAGCCGGCGCCTTCGAGCATCCGTTCCGTCAAAGCGCCAAGGGCGCTCTGCTTGGCGTTCGCCACGCCGAGCTTGAGCCCCTCTTTCGTCAGGTCCTGGAGCGATGCGATGCTCCGAGGGTTGCCTTTCGGCACGGCGATGAGAATGTCGGTCCCGGAAACACTCACCGGATCGAGGAAAAGGTCCTGCACCTGATGCATGAACGAGACATCACACGCGAAATATGTATCCGGTCTCTCGCCGGCTTTCATCTGGGCGACCAGGATCCCGCAGCCGTTGTAGACCCGCGTGAGCCTGCACCCTTCCCGCTTCTCGAAGGCATTGAGGGTATCCTCGATGGCCGGGCGGTTCACACCGCCGCTGAACAGCAGGAGCGCCGGCTCTTTCGCCCACTCATCGCCCTCGACCACCGCATAATGGTGCCGCTGGAACGCCTCCAGGCCCTTGTCCCGCGCGGACAGGTACCGGGCGAATCGCAGGGCCTCCGTGGGCTGCCGGCTGCTGCGCAGCACGGCGACTGTTATCTCCATGGCGAAACTCGGGTCCTCGGTCAGGGGCGCAACGATCTCCAATTCCGGATACTGCCTGGCGGTGGCATCCCAGACCACGCCGGCATCGACCGTGCCGATTTTGACGTCGTTGGCGACATCATTCACCGTTGGCTTGAAGACGCCTCGTGACTGCACGGCCTGCTTGAGGCTCTCCCACAGCCCGGCTTTGCTCAGCGCTGCCTCGGTCTGCTTGCCGATGGAGGCCGCGTCCGGATTGCCGAGAGCAATCCGAACATCCTCCCGCAGCAAGTCCTTCGCCGACTGAATCCTTTTGGGATTGCCTCTTGCCGAGGCAATGACCGGCCGCTGGGTCGCCAGGGGGATCGTCTCGGCGATCAGGCCCTGCGTGCGTGCGATCTGGATATAGCTGGCATCGGCGGCCAGATACAGATCTCCGATCTGGGCCACCCGGAGGTTGCTCAGCAGAGTTCCCGATCCGCCGTACTGCACGCTGACAGTTACGCCGAACTGGTCCTGGTATTCCTTCACCACCTCCGCCACAGGAGGGTTCACGCCCGCCGCACAGTAGAGCACCAGGGGCTGTGAGGAAACCTGTTGGCTATCAGCGCCAGGTTTCCACACCAGCAGGAAGATAAGCACGGCGAGAATCAGGATACTGCCGAGGACAACAAACGGCTTGACCGGCTTCATGATCTTTCCTTAATGTCCATGGATGATCGATGGCATTCTATGAGGGGCCCGGCCCCGTTTCAAGGATCGAATGACATAGCATTTCCGTGGGCGATAGTTTATACTGCGCCCGCCGTGCGTCGTTGGACTGAATCAGTTCCTTGTGGGAGGCATGTTGTGGTCTCGTTGCCGGGTGAATGGTGGGGTTTTGTGATTTTGGGTGTTTGCGCCGGTATCGTCAGCGGCACCTTGGGCGTGGGCAGTGGAACGGTCATCATTCCAGCCCTCGTTCTCCTCTGGGGATTCGGGCAAAAGTCGGCGCAGGGGATGTCCTTGGCGGTCATGGTGCCCATGGCCCTGATCGGAGCCCTCCGTTACTGGCGGAATCCTCAGGTCGAGCTCCATGGCCTTGTCATGGCGCTGATCGTGCTCGGCGCTGTGGCGGGTACACTGGCGGGAACCGAATTGGCCGCGTGGCTGCCTGCCGGCATCCTGCGGAAATCTTTCGCCGTGTTCTTGCTGATCGTCGCGGTCAGGATGTTTACGGCCTCTCCGCGCTCGGAGAAAACACCTGTTCGTGGTCAGAGAGATGTAAAGGCGGTCGATCTGGGATATAGAGATGACTCAGCAGCACAACCATAAGGGGCTGGTGCGGATCTTCAGTGCCCGGGCCTGTGCGGCCCCGCTGGAGAAGGCCGCGCGGCTCTTCGAACAAGCTACGGGTATCGCGGTGGAGATCAGCGTCTGTAATCGTCATTGTGCCCGGCCCGTGGCGGAAGAGGCCACCGGTCAGACCGGGGGCGACGATTTTCTCATCGAGATTGCCGAGGAGGGCATTCACGATCTCGCGATCAGCGGCGCGGAGTACTTGCTCGATGATGGCGAGGTGAGGGGAATTGTCCAAAAAGGGAAACGCCGGACCATCGGTTATCGCACGTCGGCGCTTCTCGTGCCGGCCGGCAACCCGAAGAACATCCATTCCGTGCAGGACATGGCCCAGCCCGGCGTGCGCATCGCGGTCTCGGTGCTCGATTGCCTCAAGGGGTTGTGGGAAGACATTTGCGGCCGCCTGGGGCTGGTCGAGCCGATCCGCAGCAACATCACCTACCATGCCAACGGCTGCATCGCCATTGTCGAGGCGGTGGCCACGGGGCAGGTGGATGCCGCGTTCGGCTGGACGACCTTCAGGCACCTCGAACCCGACCGAATCGAGATCATCGAGATGCCGAAAGAACAGCAGGTGCTGCGGGGGACGTGCGTCGGGATGCTGTCCTTTGCGCGCCAGCCCGGTCCGGCCGAGCAGTTCATGGACTTCCTGGCCTCGCCCGAATCCCGCCGCTGCTACCGGGAGTACGGCTGGGTCGTTTCGTCATCTTGATTCGGACGACCGCAGGTCTTCGACGGACGTGGGACAGCCATCAAACGTGTTGCTCTGCAGGACGATTCGCTGAGCTTCTTTGCCGATGCGAATGCCCGTCCTCTGGTTCCCGCTTGCCGTGTTCACCACTTTGGTGTTGCTGATGGTGATGTCCTGCGTCTTGCCCTGGATGTCGATTCCGATGCCGGATTTCTCCTTGCCGGTGTCGCGGATGGTGCAGTTCTCGATTCGATTGCGATGGCCGGCGCGGAATTCGGCGCCTTCGTTGCGAAAGAGGACTCCCACCTCGCCGTTCTGCTCCACTGTGCAGTTCTTGATAAGATTGTCCGTGTCCCGGTGTCCGATGCTGATGCCGAACCGCTTGTTCTCCGAGAAGGTGCAATTCTCGGCCAGTCCATCGGAAACGGCCCAGCAGAAGTAGAGCCCTAAACTATTGCCCTTGGCCGTGCAGTCCCGAAAGACCGGCCGCTGGGAGCCGCTGCCCGGATGAAAGCCGAGATCGGCGTTGTTCATGGCCCGGCAGTTTCGGAACTGAATGTCGTCGCAGACCTGGAAACTGAAGCCGTCGCCATTATGGTCCCGGGCGGTGACATTCTCGAAACGCCAGCGACTACACTGTTGAATGAAGACGGCCCCGCTGAAGTTGCCGTTGATGTGCTCGTTCTTGTCGCGGTTGCCGTCGAGGACAAGATCCTTCACGGCTACACCGTCCACATTCTCCGCGGTGAGGATAGGAAACGCCGTGGCTGCTGTCGCGTTCTTCTCCATCCAGAAGTCTTTCTGTGTGATGCGGTCGATGAAGAGCACGTTTCCCTGGATGGCGGTGATGGTCGCTCGCACCACCTCGTATTGCCAGTCGCCGGGCCCGGTCTTGGAGCGGAGCATGATCCCACCGCCGGGAACGAACCCTTTGGCGTCCTTCACCTGAACGCCATATTCAAACCAGTCGGAGTCTCTGGCCAGTGACGTCACGACGCCATCAGCCTTTCGCAGGATCGTTGTCTCGCCTGAACCCTGCACGGTGATGTTGGGCCGCAGGTAGACGGCATTTTGCAGCGTGTACGTGCCCGGCAGGATGCGAAGGGTACCGCCGCCCAGGCGGTCCAGATATGCGATGCCGGCTTGGAGGACTTTGTCGTCTGTGCCCCGCAAGTCGCCTTCGGTCTGGCCGACGGTCAACACAAAGGGCTGTCGGTTGCGCATCGGACGGTTCGTGGCCGTCACGGATTGATTCATCGTGCTGCCGACGAGAGCGAGGGAAACCAGCAATGCAGTAAATGTCATACAGTGATCTCCGGCACGGTAAAGGGGTCTCGATAGAAGCCGTGCGCCAGACGGTTGGCTTCGGCATGGCCTCGGAAACGCTCGTTTTCCGGATCGATCCTGAGCCACGGGCCCAAGGTCACGGTCTCGGCATCGACGTCGATTCCGTGGGCCGTCAGGTGCTCCATGAATCGCTCGAACACGGGCAGGAATAGAGGGACGTCCGCCAACCCCTTCTGCATCTGCTTACGCGTGGCCTTCTTGCCCACGCGGTAAGAGATGTTGCCCGTGTGACAAACGGCGGTGGATACGTGGCCTTCCGCGAGCTCGGCATTCAGGCCTTTGGGGTCGCCGGCCCGCACGGCCGCGATGAAATTGGCGAAGTGGTCGCCGCCGCCGGTGAATTTCTTGACCTCTTTGCCATCTTTGTCCCAGGCGATGCCGCGATAGAGACTCCCGGAGCCGCCCTCGCACTCGACGATCACGCCCACGCCCTCGCCGCGGAAGTTGGGCATTTCCTTTGAGTCCTCGGCCTTGGTCAGGTTGTGGACCTCGTAGAGCACGGGCGCCGTGGGGAAATCGTAATATGTGATCTGCGAATTCGGCACATCGCAGGCATCGTTGAAAATGAACCGGCCGCCGAGGCTGAGGACACGGCGCGGGAGCCCTTTTTCGCCGAGGCACCAGCGCGCCACATCGATCTCGTGGACCCCCTGGTTGCACGACTCGCCATCGCCGGTATTCCAGTCGAAGCTGCAATCGTATTGCAGTTGGTTTCGGTAGATGGGGACTTTCTTGGCCGGGCCGCACCAGAGGTCATAATCGACACTCTCGGGAATCGGCAAGGGAGTCTCGCGTTTGCCGCAGGAGGAACGCGGCTTGTTGTCGAACGCCATGACGTACTTGATCTTGCCGAGATTACCCTCGCGGATCCACTGGATGCTCTGGGCGAAGTGGACCTCGGAGCGATGTTGGGTGCCGCACTGGACGATGCGGTTGTACTTCCGCGCGGCGTTGACCATCTGTCGTCCTTCCCAGATGTAGTGGGACAGAGGCTTTTCCACATAGATGTGCTTGCCCGCCTGGCAGGCCCAGATCGTGCTCAGGCCGTGCCAGTAGTTCTGCGTGGCGTTGGCAATCACGTCGATATCCTTGCGGTCCAGCAGCTTGCGCATGTCGGCGTACTGCTCGACCTGGCTGCCGTATTTGGAATCGAGGATCTTGGCGGCCGCCGCTGTGCGATTCCTGTCGGGATCGCTGACGGCCACGACGACCACACCCGCCTGCTTCGCAAACCCCGGAATGTGAGCGTCGGTGCCGCGACCGCCGCAGCCGATCAGACCGACGCGAATGCGGTCGTTGGCCCCCAGGATGCGCGAGGCCGGCAGGGTCATAACGGTCCCGGCCGCAACCATACTCTTGATGAAATCTCGGCGTGTGATAGCTCCCATGATCGATCTCCATGTTCACCCTGATTGTTGTCGCCCAGACAATATCAAACCCACCTGCGAAATGCAATCGCCGATTGTCTGTCGCGACGGTATACTTCGTGGCACGGCCAAACGCACGGGTGTGTGGAGGATATGACTGACATGAGAAATCGATTTGCCTTCCTGATGGTTGCCACATCGCTCCTTGGCACTGCCTCCGGCGGGACAGCCAAAACTCTCGTAGTGAATGTCCCGGATCGTTCCATGGACGTCCCGGTGGAGCTGCGGCCGGAGGGGCGGACACTGTCCGGCCCTGTCCTTGGCGGCACGCCGGAAGCGGGCGGGGAGAAGATCGTCCTGCAAGATTGCCCATCCTTGTTCTTCTCTCAGAGTGCCGAAGAGGTCGTCAGGACGTACTGCTTCGTCTTGGGACAGAATGTCCGTTCCGGCCGATTCGCCCTGGCGGCGGAACCCTCGGCCCAGGAACGATTCTCGCTCACCGAGGCCGATGACGGACTGTCCCTGTCCGAGCGGGGGCGGCCGGTGTTTGTCTACCGCCACAAGGAGCAGCTTGCGCCGGGTGTCCCCGAGAAGTACCGCCGGGCCACGTACATCCATCCGCTTTTCGATCTGCGCGGCAAGGTCATCACCGACGATTTCCCCAAAGACCACGTTCATCATCGAGGCTTGTCCTGGACCTGGGCGCACGTCGGCGTCGCGGGCGAGGTATACGATCTGTGGGCGTGTGAGGGTGTCCGACAAGTGTTCGAGAATTGGATCGCCAGGGAGACCGGGCCGGTCTGTGCCACCATCGGCGTCAAGAATGCATGGTGGACAGCCCAGCGGAAGATCATGGATGAATGGGTGTGGATCCGAGCCTTTCCCGCCAATGAATATGGCCGGGCGATCGACGTGCTCCTGACCTTGAAAGCCCTGGAGCCCATCGAGCTTTCCGGAAGAAAAGAGAAAGGATACAGTGGATTCGGCCTGCGCTATGGACCGCGCCAGACGACGATCATCACAACGCCGCAGGGCATTGAGGCCGTCGACAGCGATTTGAAGCCACTTCCGTGGGCCGATGAGACCGGCAACTTCGGCGGCTCTGCCCTCCTGAGCGGGGCGGCGATCTTCCAGCATTCGGGCAACCCGCGCTGTCCCGCCGGCTGGTGCCTGCGGCATTACGGTTTCATCGGCGTCTCCTGGCCCGGCGTGGAGGTCATCCATCTGGAGCCGGGCAAAGCCCTCACCCTTCGATTCCGAGTCTGGGTCCACGACGGCGATGCCAAAGGGGGCAAGGTGCAAGAGGCCTACGATCTCTTCGCCAAGCCGCCCTCTCTGTCCATCCGCGATCCCTAGACCGTGACTGTGTGGGTCAAGGCATCACCCAGTTGCACCGCAAGTCCGCGACGAGCGTGCGGCAGCCTTCCAACGTGTTGTCTTTCAAAGTGATGCGCTGGGCCTCTCTGCCGATGCGGATACCCGTGATTTGTCTTCCGCCCGCCGTGTCCGCCAGCCTCGTGTTGCAGATCGAGATGTCCCACGTCTTTCCCTGGATATCGATCCCGATGCCTGGTTTCTTCATCCCGTTGTCACGGATGAGGCAGCCGTCGATCCGATTGCGATGGCCCCCGCGTGATGCAGTGCCTTCGTCGCGAAAGAGGATGCCGATTTCACCATTGCGCTCGATCGTGGCGCCTTTGATCAGGTTGTCCGTGTCCCGGTAGCCGATGCTGATGCCGCACTTGTCATTCTCGGAGAAGGTGCCATTCTCGACCAGTCCATCGCAGACGCTCCAGCAGAAGTAGAGCCCCAGGCTGTTGCCTCGGGCGGTGCAGTCGCGAAAGACGGGCCGCTGGGAGCCACTACCGGGATGGAACCCGAGGTCCGCATTGTTCAGGGCCCGGCAGTTCTGGAACAGGATGTCGTCGCACGCCTGGAAGCTGAAGCCGTCGCCGTTATAATCCCGGGCCACTACGTTCTCGAAACGCCAGTGGTTACACTGCTGAATGAATACGGCTCCGGCGTAATTGCCGTGGATGTACTCGTTCTGGTCGCGCTGGCCGTCGAGCACGAGGTCCTTCACCACCACATCATGGACGTTCTCGGCCGTAAGGATCGGGAAGATCGTGGCCGCCGTGGCGTCCTTGTTCGTCCAGGAATCGGTTAGAATCAGCCGGTCCAGGAGGAGCGTGTCTCCCTGAATTGCGGTTACGGTTGACCGCAGCACCTGGAAGGGCGTTTCTCCCGACCCCGTTTTGCAGCAGAGCATCATGCCTCCGCCCGGGGTGAATCCTTTGGTGCTCTTGACCGCAGCGCCGTACTCGAACCAATCGGAGTCCCGGGCCAGCGGCGTCACGACGCTGGCGGCCTTGCGCAGGATGGTCGCTGCCCCGGCGCCCTGCAGGGTGATGTTGGGCCGCAGGTAGAGGGCGTTGTGCAGGCTATAGGTGCCCGGTAGGAGGCGCAGGGTGCCGCCGCCCAGGCGATTCAGGTATTCGATGCCGGCCTGAATAATCTTGTCGTCTTTGCCCTGCAGGTCTCCTTCGGTCTGGCCGACGGTCAGGACCAGGGTCTGCCGGTTTCGGATCGGACGATTGGTGGCCGGCGCGGGCTGCACGGGCGAACAATCATTCGCCCCTGCCGCGCTGCCGACGACCAGGGCCGAGATCAGCAATGCAGTCACAGTCATACGGCTACCTCCGGCACACAGCACAGGTTTCTCGATAAAGCCGTGATATCGTGTTCCGAGTGCAGGATAGACGATCGAGCCTTAAGACAACATTAAGACCGTCTACTGATTACGAGGCGTGCAGACGACAGGATGGATCCAGTGCTTGGCGGAGGTTGGATGGCGGGGTCAGGGCGTTTGTAGTGTGCCCGTAGGGGCCTATGAAGAAACACCTTGCGGCGTCACTACGAACGCACTTGACAGTGCCCTCATCAATTTGCCGTATTCTCGACAGACGCGAGAAATGCCTTCAACTCGCGATATTGCAGCCATAGCTTCTGATTGAGCGAACTGAGCACGCCGAGTTCGCCGCGCGAGCCTACGCCGGCGGCGTAGGTCGTGAAAAGCCCCTGGATTGGGGCGGAGTTGAGCTCGGTTTTCGCCTGTTCAATCTCTTGGCCAAGATGCGCCTGATCGACGTTGCCGGCCAGCCAGCGATTCTTCAACTCGTAGGCGGGTTCGATTTTTCGCCCGACCTCATCGAGCAGAAGCGTGAATCGCAGGCGCGAGTTAAGCCAGGCCAAGTTCGCCTTGTGCTGGTCGGCTTGGGCCTGTTCCTTCAACTTCTCGGTCAATTCGATCACGCCGGATAGTCGTTGCTTTAGTTTCGCGTCGATGCGCCCCCAGCGCGGATGGTAGGGGAAGTACTCCTCTGAGTTGGGCGGGTCCAGCCATCGCTCGGCGTCCATCTGGGCCAACACCGGCGCGAGCTTCCGGCTTGCCTCTTCCCCGAATTGCTTCGCACAGTCCCCCTGGTAGATGGCTTCCACGGTCGTTTGTGATTCGGGCTCGGCGGCGCAGCGGGCAAACGTGTCCAGGTTCAACCTGGTCTCCTCCGTGCGCCAGTGGATGGCTACGATGCCGGCGAGGTTCTGGTCGTGGGCGAGCTTGACGTGCTCGCGCAGAAGCTTGACTCGTGGTTGAAGGTGCCAGAGCTGCCGGTCGCCTTCGAGCCACGGAATCGCCCAGACCTCCCGATTCCTGGCAATCCGGGCCATAAAGTCAGGTTGCGGAGCCCAGCCCTGGTTGGGATTGAGACACGTGAAGACGATGTCCCTGGGGAGGGCCTTGTCTAATCCTTGCAGAATAGCCGGCAATTGGACCCCGCCGCCCCAGCCACCGATGGCGATCTTCACTTGGGGCGCGCGCTGGCGGATATAGGCGTAGGCCGCCCGGATGTAGGCCAGGGACCATACGCCGGTGAACTTGGCGTCCTCCCCTCCACCGGTGTCAAACAGGCACGCTTCCTGGTCGTACAGCTTGCGGAAGTCCCCGCTCACTTGTGCGGCCTGCACGTACATCGTGTGCTCGTGCAGCCACAGCCAGATCCAGTCGATGCCCGGATAGGCTCGCAGGATGTCGTCGATGGTGGCTTGGAGGATTTCGAGGGACGCCGGGTGCGTCGGATCGGGCAGCATGGCCCCGCGAATCCACGACTCCGGCGGCACGATGGACGCGAACTCCGGCGGGTGGATGCCGAACTCGAAACCCAGCGCCATCTGAATGTCACGGGCATGGGCCATCTCCAGCACCTGTCGCATCAGCTCCTGGGCCCGCCGATAGCGGTCCTCGTTGTCCCGGGCCAGAATCGCGCAGTCCGCCCCGAACGCGCGTGCGCCGGCCGGCAGTGCGAACTTGCTTGATGTCCCGAAGGCGAAATCGCTGACGGCCAAGGGCCGGTATCCCCACCTCGCGGTCAACGACGTGTCAAAAGCTGCGGCGGGGATCACGTCCCGGTACTCGATACGGATCATCGGCTCGACATAGGGCGCGTAGCGCTCCGCCCCTCCCGTGTAACAGTGAAAGCCGATGAAATTGAGCTTCCAGTCCCGCATCCGGTCCAAGTACCGCTCATAGTCGTCCTTGTTCCATGCGGTCGGTCCCGACAAGAAATTGTGCCAGGGAAGCGTCCCGCGAATTTTGAAACCGCTGTCGGGCGGGTCTGGCGGTGCGGACTGTCTGCCGATCTTCTCGAACGGGATCGGCTGGAAGCCCAGCTTGTAGGCGGGGGAGTCCGGTTTCAGGCGGAAGTCGCCTTTGGCGCCGTCGACGAAGAGCGGGTCGGCGTTGACGAGGTTGTCCTTGCACTCGGCCATGCCCTCCTTGGCACCCCAGGTGATTTTCAGGAGTTGGCTGCCGACGCAGATGTTGCGCGCCACGAGATTCTTGCCGGGCGGGACCCCATCGTCCTTTGCGTAATAGGGTTCGAGGTCGGCCAGTTCCGGATAGCGGGTCGCATAGGGCGGCTGCCGCCAATTGACCTCCTCCAGTCTCTGCTTCATCGTCTTGTACACCATATCGTGCCAGACGGGCGACGTGCTCAGGCCTCGGCCATCGAGCTCGACGGCCGGGTCACAATCGACGAAGATATTGTTCTCGACCTTGAAGTCGCGTCCGCCGCCGAGAAAGACCGCCCGGTGCAGTTTCCACAGGACATTGCCGTAGATCTGCGTGCCGCTGACGCAATCGTCCATGTAGATGCCCATGGAGCCCATGCCGACCCCACCGGTGTGGTGAATGAAGTTGTGGCGGATGACGTTGCCCCGGAACGTGTAGTCCCGGCCCGTGTAGATCGCCCCCACGTCACCCGTTTCCAGGCAGACGTGGTGAATCTCGTTGAGCTCGATGAGGTGCTCGTTGCCCCAGAATAGGATCGCACAATGCGGGTGGTCGTGGATCAGATTGTTCGACGCCTGGATGCCCACGCCGGTCATGGAAATAGCGGGAGCGTAGCAGCGGGACCACCGGGCGATGTGGTGAATGTGGTTGTTCCGAGCGTAGTGATTCGCCGGCGTCAGAGTCTTTCGATCCCCGCCGGTCAGCGTAATCCCGCCGTCGCCGGTCTCATAGATGACGCAATTCACCACGCCATGGCTCGCGCCGCCATCGACGGTGACGCCGGAATTGCCCATGTCGCGAATCGTGCAGTCGGCGACCAGGTTGTCGCTCCCGCCGGCGATCTGGACTCCATCGGCTCGGCCGCCTTCGAGCGTCAGACCCCGAATCTGAATGCCAGAGGCATTGTTCATGCGGAGGAGAGGGCTTTCCGCCAGTGAGACTGTGATATCGCCCTCTCCCAGCGGTGCCGGCGGCCAGAAGTAGAGGACCCCGGTCTTGCGGTCGAGATACCATTCGCCCGGCTCATCCAGCTCTTCAAGAATGTTGAGGAAGTAGAACCGCTGGCCCTTGCGAAAACCATAGTTGCCGTGCGGCGGGCTGGTTTTGATCAGGCGTTTTTGCGTGTCGAGGCTGGCGACGTGCTCGTAGGAATTGGCCCAGTCGTAGGCCCAGTATCCGTGAATCCAGATGTCGTCGGTGTCCGCCCATCGTTGCGGGCGGTTTCCTTCGTAGTTGAACCCGGCAGGCAGCTTGCCCAAAGTCCCGCCGTGCTCGTCACGAGCGGAGTCGGGGCTTCCGGTGATCTTCTCGAAACCGTTGTTCGGCCACCGAGCCAGAGTCATCGGCTGGTCTTTGAAGAACAGCTCCAGGGCCGCCGGCACCGTCGCCCGCCCGAAGCCCCTGGACCGGAGCCTGCCGTACTCCGCTATGCCCTGCGCCTTGAGGTCCGCCTGGAGGACGTTTCCTCGCGCGGGGGCGTCGAGCCTGGCCAGGACGGTTGGGTCCTCGACCTTTCGCCATCCGGTGACGGTTTTCCCGCCGGTGACGCGCACCTGCCCCTCCGCCGCACGGTAGAGGATTGGCTTGCCGGCCGCACCGGAATCCTCCGCCGTCAGCTCCAATCCCTTTTCCAGGGAGTACATTCCGGGCGCGATCCAGACCGTCACTCCATCCCCCGGCAAACCGCTCGACTTCTTCAACTGCCGAATGGCATCCCTGGCCCTGGGCAAGGTGGCGAACGGCCCATCACTGAGGTCGTCCTTCGGCGACGCGAGACGGCCGGACCATTGATCCTTTCCGAACGGCGAGACATGAAAGTCGGTTGACCCCTGACTCGCTCTACTTGCCAGCAGAGACCATCCCAGGAGGACGAGAACCACGGAAACCTTGGTGCGGAAGCAGTGCCCTGTGAGCATCGGTTTACCCTTCCCATGGCGGAACGAGAAGATCGTATACAGCAGACAGGGCTGTTTTAGCGATTGATCGTCCGATATGCAAATGATAAGATGGATGGCCAGTTGGCGGAGGCTGGGTTCGGAGCGAGGGGTCTATAGGGACAAGTGAATAGGAGGAAGACCATGAGTAGTCTGTCACGCAGAGAATTCCTGAGAACGGGGCTTGCGGCCGGAGCGGTGGCCTCATTGAGCGGCCCTCTGGGCCGCGCCGCCCTGGACGCCCAACGAGCCAAGCCCAACATCGTCTTCATTTTGGGCGATGACTGGGGCTTGGACAACACCGGCTGTTACGGCTCCGACCGTCACAAGAACCGAACTCCCAATATCGACGCCCTGGCGGCGGGCGGGATTCGGTTCGAGCGGTGCTACTCCGCGCCGCTGTGCGGCCCGACGCGCTGCGAGATCAACACGGGCCGGTATGCCTTCCGGACGGGCGGCTTGACCAACCCGGTCTCCGGCCAGCCCAAATCGCAAGACGAATACCCGTTGGCGCGGATCCTTAAGGAGGCCGGTTACGACACTTGCCACGCCGGCAAATGGCGGCAGATGGGCGAGACGCCGGGCGACTGGGGCTTCGGCGAGTACATCACCGACAACACGGCCGGCGGCTGGTATTGGCAGAAGAACTATACGAAGAATGGGCAACTCGTGGAGACGGCGGAAGAGGTCTATTGCCCGGATGTCTACCACAGCTTCGCGGTGGATTTCCTGCGACGCCACGGCCCGAAGGGCTCGGCATCGGCCAAGCCGTTCTATCTCTACTACGCGTCACACCTGTGCCACGGCCCGATTGTTCGCACGCCCGACAGCAAGCCGGGAGAAACCGACCCGGTGGCTCTCTACAATGACAACATCGCGTACCTCGACAAACAGGTGGGTTTGCTGGTGGCCGAGATCGAGAAGCTGGGTCTGCGGGAGAACACGCTGATCGTCTTCTCGACCGACAACGGCACGGTGGGCCAGCCCAATACCATCGGCGGTCGCAAGATCAATGGCGTCAAGGGCACGCTGCTGGAAGGCGGCTCCCGCGTGCCGCTGATCGCGAACTGGAAAGGCGTGGCGCCGACCGGACGCGTGCTCAAGGACCTGGTGGACTTCAGCGATATCCTGCCGACGTTCGTGGAGGTAGCGGGGGCGAAGCTGCCCACGAGCGTCAGTTATGACGGGCGCAGTTTCGCAGGGCAGCTTCGCGGCCCGAAGGGTCAGCCGCGCGAGTGGATCTATGTGCAACTGGGTAGCAGGTGGTACGTGCGCGACGACGGCTGGAAACTGAATCAGGCCGGGGAGTTGTTCGACATGAAGGATTCGCCGTTTGTCGAGGAGCTTGTGCCGGCTGACTCGCAGAATGACGCGGCGGTAGCGGCCCGCAAGCGACTTCAGGCCGTACTGGACAAACTGAGTCCTGCCACGGGCAAGACGATCTCGCCCGAGGAAGAAGCCCGCGCGAAGAACAAGGCCAAGAAGAAGGCCGGGGGGCAGAAGAAAGGCAAGAAGAAGGCCAAAGCGAACGAGCAGACCCAGCCGTAATGATCGTCGAGCGGGCGTGGTGGCGCGGCTCGTCCGTTTGGAGTACCGCGTTTACGCGGTCCCGGACTGCCTGCAGGCGGTACTGCGAACCTGCACGATCGACGCAATTGTCACGAGCCGCGCAATCGCTTGACGATGGGCGAATCGTTGCCCGAGGAGATACAGGAAGATGAGCGCGAGAAGGAGCACCCGCCGGGATTTCCTGAAGTGGACAGGCTCGGTCGCTGCGACGGCATGGGAGGCTCAACGCCTCCCGGGAGCGGAGTCGTTGGCATCCTCCAGACCCAACATCGTGGTGATTCTCGCTGACGATCTGGGTTGGGGCAGCCTCAACTGCTACGGTGCGCCGCCGAACCTCGTGCGCACGCCCAACTGCGACCGGCTGGCCCGGGAGGGCATCCGGTTCACCGATGCCAACACGGCGTCATCGGTTTGTTCGCCCACGCGTTATGCGCTGCTGACGGGCCGCTACTGCTGGCGGACTTCGCTGCAACACGAAGTTCTCGGAACGATGGCGCCGCTGCACATCGAGACCAGCCGCTTGACCATGGCGTCGCTGCTCAAGAAACGTGGGTATCGCACGGCGGCGGTCGGCAAATGGCACCTGGGCTACGGGTCCTCGCCCAAGTGCGACTATACGGCGGAACTGACGCCGGGGCCGCTGGACATCGGCTTCGACTACCATTTTGCGGTCCCCTCCAATCACGGTGACAATACCGGCGTCTTCGTCGAGAACCGGCGCGTGCTCGGACTGCGCTCCAACAAGCTTGACCCATCGAAGTATGGAAAGACCTTCTACGGCGGCGGCTCCTTTCTCGGCCTCGACGCCCCGCAACGCATGGATGAGGATGTCATGGGCACGCTCACGCGCAAAGCCGTCGCGTGGCTGGACCAGCAGGAGGCGGGAAGGCCGTTCTTCCTCTATTTTACACCCGTTGCCGTGCATCGCCCGGTGACGCCTTCGGCCAAAACGAAAGGCGGCAGTGCCGCCGGTCCCTACGGCGACTGGATTCACGAGCTGGACGCCAGTGTGGGCGGTATTCTCGATGCGCTGGACCGTAAGGGCCTGGGAAAGGACACGCTCGTTGTCTTCACCAGTGACAATGGCGGGGTCATCGTACCGCCGGCCCAGGCGGACTCACCCGAGGGACAGGCGGCCAAAGCCGGTCTCGTAATCAACGGCCCTTGGCGGGCCCGCAAGCACAGTGTCTACCAGGGTGGCTTCCGTGTGCCGTTCCTCGCGCGGTGGCCGGGCCGGATTCCCGCCGGCGCCACCTGCGATGAGACCATCAGCCTCACCGATCTGCTGGCGACGACGGCGGCCCTCGTGGGCGAGCCGTTGCCGGCCAGGACGGTGGCCGCCGAGGATAGCTGCAACGTCCTGCCCGCGCTGCTCGGCAAGAGACCCGACCATCCCATCCGGGACGCCATGGTGGGGCACAGTGCCGACGGCAATTTCGCGATTCGCCAGGGGCCGTGGAAATGGATTGAGGGCAAAGCGCATCCCGCCACACTGCCCGGTGCGCTCAAAGCCCGTGCGGTTGAGTTCAAGCCGCAACTGTACAATCTGGCGGAAGATCCAGCCGAGAAGACCGATGTGCTCGACAAGTACCCGGAGGTGGCCAAGCGGCTCGAAGCTCTGCTCAACCAGTATCGCGAACAAGGCTTCAGCCGTCCCCAGTAGTGTGGGCATCTTGCCCCTGAGTACCACGGGCGTCCCGCCCGTGACAACAGGGCCAAAGCTTGCCCTGAGCGAAGCCGAAGGGATGGCCCTGTGACTCATGGGCGGGACGCCCGTGCTACTGAACGCCTTGCGGCGTCACTACGAACGGGCTTGACGTTGCCACCCGGATGATGACAAGATACGCTGAAATAAGGCGACACTGCCTCTGAATGGTGAGCTGTCTGATAGGAGCTTTATGCCTTCTGTGAACGAGACGAGAATCAAATCGGCTATGATGTGCACGCTTTGTGCAAGCCTTGTGATCTGTTCGGTGTCAGGCATTCTGTGGGCCGGTACGACAAACTCCGAGCCGGTGCTTCGCCATTCTGAGGTGGTCTTTATGAATGCGGCCTCGGAGGATGCGTACCGGGCCTATGACGCGACGTTCGTCGCCTGGGGCGGAGCCGAGAAAGCGGAACAGGTCAAACGCCATCACGATCTGGGCATTCGCTGCACCGGCTCGATGTGGTGCCTGACGGCGGGTGCGGAGAACATCCACAAAGACCCGAAGCTGCGGGCCGCCTGTGCGGTTGATATCGAGGGCAACCCCGTGGAGGTGCCTTGGCTCTTCGATCACACCTACCAGGGGACGAAGACCTACTTCGGTTGCACGAACCACCCCGAGTTCCAGAGACTCTGTCGTGAGCGGGTCCGGCAGGCGATGGCGGGCGGGGCGGATGGTCTGCACGTGGACGATCACCTGGGGACCGCCGGCTCCTGTTGGCACGGCGGCGGGTTCTGCGATTACTGCATGAAGGATTTTCGGGAGTATCTCAAGAGCCGCGCCACGAAGGAACAGTTGCAGCAGGCCGGCGTCGAGCGGCTCGACGACTTCGACTATCGCAGGCTCGTTCGCAAGTATGCGACCACACGGCAGGAATACAAAAAGGTCCAGTATCAGATCCCCCTGATGGCGTTGTTCCTCCAATTTCACGCGGAGGCCGCCGCCGAGCATACGCGGCAGTTGGGGCAACTGGCGGCCGAGGCCGCCGGCCACCCCGTCCTGCTCAGCGCCAACGCCGGTCTGCCCAATAAGACCCACACCTACGTCGTAAAGTACCTCACGCATGTTATCTGCGAGGTGGGCCAGAACGCCGGGGCGGGGACGAAGCAGATCGATCATGCCATCGAGGCGTATGAACTGGCCACGACGCTGGGTAAGCCCCTGGCCGCCACCGCGTCGGGCCAGGATTGGGCCTTCGTCAAGCAGAACAACTGCGAGGACCTGGTTCGCTTCTGGATCGCCTTGGCTTATGCCCACGGACAGCGGTTCATGACGCCGCATCCGCAGCGGCAATGGTGCTTCACCAACGAACTGGGGACGCACTGGTACGCGGCCCCGGTGGAAGCATACGCCTCGATGTATCGCTTCATCCGCGCGAATGCCGGCTGCTTTGATGGCTTCGAGGCCGTCGATGTCAAGGATCACAAACCCGGCGCTCCGGCGAACGTGCTGGTCACGGTCCGCAAGAACAGCGCATCAAACCAGATCGCGCTGCACGTGCTCAATCGTGACTACGAGGCGCAGACCAAGAGCATGAAGCCGCTGTCGAATGTGGAGGTGTCTCTGGACAAGTCCCTGATCTCAGCGGCTAAGCCCCAGGCCAGGCTGCTCTCCTACGACAGACCTCCCCAGCAGGTCGAGTTGGCGCGGAATTCCGGCACCGTCATCGTTCGCATACCCGAATTGAGATTATGGACATTGGCCATATTGGAGTAGGTAAGGAGCAGAATCATGAGCATGCGTCGTCGTGAGTTTTTGGGATCGGCACTCGGGATCGCCGTGGCAACTGGATCTGAGGGTGCCGGCGCTCAAGCGGGTGCGAAATCGTATGCCGAGCGACTGGAGACGCCCATTGTGGCGCGGTACCAGGTCGTCGTCGCGGGCGGGGGACCCAGCGGGGTCATTGCCGCCGCGGCGGCCGCACGCAGCGGGGCGAGCACGCTGCTGATCGAGCGGTATCCGTTCCTGGGCGGCAATGGCACGGCAGGGCTGATGACCTGCTACAACGGCTTTCGCAACCAGCGACCGCCCGAGGCCCTGCAGACGGTCAAGGGCATCCCGGCGGACTACATCGCGGAGCTGGTGCGGCAGGGTGGTATTGCCGAGGACGACCCGTATCCCAAGAGCAAGCACGATACCGCGAAAGGCGACCTGCCGTACTGCATCGGTTTCGATCCCGAGGCGGCCAAAATCGCCTCGCTCAACCTGCTCAAGAAAGAGGGTGTCACGCTGCGTCTGCATAGCTGGGTGGTCGGGCCGATGTTGGACGGTTCTCGCGTCACGGGCGTGATTGTGGAGTCCAAATCGGGCCGGCAGGCGATTGCGGCGGATATTGTGATCGACGCCACCGGCGACGGCGATATCGCCGCCCGCGCGGGGGCGCCTTTCATGGGGCCCGCCGACAAGGGCGACCGCATGGGCATGAGCCTGATGTACATCCTGGGCGGACTGCCCGCGAACAGCAAAGACTTCTCCGGCGGGATTCGTTTGGGCGACCGCGTGGTCAAGTGGGGTCCGGGCTTCGGCGGCGATGGGCTGGACGTGGAGAACCTCACGCGGGCCGAAGTGGAGAGCCGGTTGAAGCTGTGGGACCAAATCCGGAGTCTGAAAAAGGGGCCGGGTAGGGAGTCCGTGTACCTGTCACAGATCGCCACCGGCATCGGCGTCCGCGAGACCCGGCGTATCCTGGGCGAGTACACGGTCACCGAGCAGGACGCGATCAAGGGCACGCACTTCCCTGACGTCGTTGCCATCAGCTCGAATCCCATGCCAAGCTATCACAGCCAGCGGTTCTTCTTCAGTCACGAAGGTTTCGACATTCCCTATCGTTCCCTGGTCCCGAAGAAGATCGAAGGCCTGGTGCTCACCGGCCGCTGCATCTCCTGCGAGCAGGGGCCGTTCCAATCCGCCCGTTCCATGGCGCCGGCGATGGCGGTGGGACACGCCTCCGGCTGTGCGGCGGCCCTGGCGGCCAAGGGCAATGTCCCGCCGCGTAAACTCGACGTAACGGCCTTGCAGAAGCTGCTCCTCTCACAGAACGCCGAGCTACGGCTCAAGGTGTAGTACTCTGACAACGCTCATAGGGTGGGCAGGGTCGGAAGGCACCTGGATCAGTGGCGCTGGTGCGGTTGATCCGTAGGGTGGGTTAAGAACCTACCCGACAAGACTGCCGATGATTTACAGTACGATTCGGCTGATGCCCCACAGGGCGACGATGGAGGCGCAGCCTTGCACGAGACTGCCCACGGTCTGGAGCTTGTATCCCTGTTTGACGGTCATCTTGGAGAAGCCCGTGACGACCCAGAAGTAGCTATCGTTGGCGTGGCTGACGACCATGGAACCGGCTCCGATGGTGACCACGGTCAACGCCCGAGCCGTCGGGCCGCTGAGACCGAGCGGTTCCAGGAGCGGGAGCATGATCCCGGCGGTCGTGATCATGGCTACCGTCGACGAGCCTTGGGCGGTCTTGAGGGCGGCGGCAATCACAAACGGCAGAAAGAGGCTCAGGCTGGTGCTCGTGCCGAGATACTGAGTGACGACATCGGCGATGCCGGATTTCTTCAGGACCTCTCCGAACGCTCCACCGCAGGCGGTGACCACGATGATGATGGAGGCGGCCACGATCCCTTCGCCCACCCAGCCGGTCGTCGAGAGCATCTCGCGTGTGAGCTTCCTGGGCAGCAAGAAGGCGAAGAAAACGCCCAGGAGCAACGCCACGACCGGGCTGCCGATGAAGCTGAGGAATTGCGCCATGCCGCCGGTGCCAAACGGATGATAGTCCTTCAGATCGGCGACCGACTTGAGCACGATCAGGACGATGGGTAGCAGGATGGGAACCAGCGACTTGAGGGCGGAAGGGCCTTCGGTCCCCGGCGCGGCCGGCTCGGGTGTGTCCGGCTCCGATCCCAGATCGATGAGCGTCCGGGCCGCCACCAGGATGGCGAACAGCCAGCCGGCGACCAGGGCAAACAGGGCGACGACCAAGCCCCACAGGATGACCAGACCGAGGTCGGCTCCGAGGATGCTGGCGGCGCCGGCCGGACCCGGCGTGGGCGGCACCATCGTATGGGTGGCGTACAAGCCGAGGCTCAGGGCGATGGCGCTGGCGGCCAGGGAGACCTTGGCCTTGCGGGACAGAGCCTTGGCCAGCGGGGCCAGAATGACATAGCCCGAATCGCAGAACACCGGAATGCTGACGATGTAGCCGATGATGCCCATGGCGAGCGGGACATTCTTATAGCCTACCCAGGTGAGGATACGCTCGGCCAATTGGCGGGCGCCGCCGGACTTCTCCAGGAAGGTCCCGATGACGGAACCGGCCAGGATGACAATGCCGATGCGGCCGACCGTGTCGCCGAATCCAAAGTTGACGGCCTTGGCTACCTCTTCCAGCGGCATCTTGTCGCTCAGGATGCCGTAACCGAACGCCGCGAGCAGCAGCGCCAGGAACGGATGCAGCCCGAATCGAGCGGTGCTCACAATAATGAAGACGATGGACAGCAACAGCAGAACGGCAAGCCACATACACATTGTCCCCTGACCCGAACCGCCAATCCAACCACTGGCCTCAGTCGACCAAATCGGGTACTATCATCATCACGCGGTTGTGAATAGGCAAGGGGTATTCTGATGTCGATCTCTCGAAGCAGTCTCAACGTTAGGTTGGCTCGCGCTATTGCTTTGTTGATTCTCTGGTTGTGTGGTTCGCAGGTGTCTTTGGCGAAGGTTGTCTGCGTCCGGGTGACCAGCGAGCACACGGCCGATACGACCGACTTGGGGCGCTTCCGCCAATTCGCGGCGTGGAAGGACAAGACAGGCAATGATCTGGCGATAGCGATCTGGCGGTACTTGTGTGACTACGAGACCGGCGTCTACCACTTCAACGAGGTCCTCGACGGCACCGATTCTTTCGATGAATACGCCACGGTCCGCGATCCGCTGAAGATTCTCAACGTCTACAACATGGGCTACTGCGGCATCTTCGGACCCGTGCTGGACGGCATTTTTCAGGGGGTTGGCTTCGAGCAGGGGCGGTCCTTCGGACTGGTGCGATGGAACCACTGTGCCACCGAGGTCTGGTACGATAGCGCCTGGCACTACTTCGACATGGATGTTCGCGGCGTTCTGCTCGATGACACGGGGATGGTGGTCAGCCTCGCAGAGGCCCAGCGCAATCGCAGTCTGTGGGTGACGCCGCCGAAGCAGATGGAACCATTCTTCCCGAACGAGGCCGACAAAGCCAGGGTGTTTGACATCTATCACGACAGCCCTGTCTACCGCTACTACCGCTGGTTCGAGGGCACCCACACGATGGACTTCTACCTGCGGCAGGGCGAATCCTTCACCCGCTGGTGGACGCCCCAGGGCGGCCGGTGGAACCATTTGCCTCGGTACAGCCGGGAGAAATGGGTGCGGGACCTGATCCTGACGCCGCCGGTCGGGATGAAACCGAACCATCGCGATTTTACTCCCTGGAACCACGGCAACGGCCTCTTTCACTACGCCCCCGATCTTTCCGGCAGGTCGACCGATTTCCATGACGGGGCGTACGCCGTGCGTAACCTGGCTCCCGGCGAACAGGGACTGCATCTGATCCACGCGGGCGATGCAGAAGCCGTGTTCGAAGTCTTCACCCCTTACATCATCGTGGCCAAGATCAGCGACCTCGACAATGTCGCCGATGACGCGGAGGCTTCGGTGGTGGCTCTGGAGGCGGCCCTGCCCTTGACTCTTGCCGTGTCGGTGGATCACGGCTTGACGTGGAAGCCGGTGGAAACCGTCCCGAGCGGGCGCAAGTCGGTGGATCTGACCAGTCTTGTCAAGGGGACTTACGGCTACCTGCTGCGGTTGTCTGCCTTAGGCCCCGCGAAACAGGCGGCGCTCAAGGCGCTATCCATCGACACGTGGGTGCAGGTGGCGCCGAGCAGCCTGCCAAGACTGAAAAAGGGTGAGAACCGTCTCCAATATGAGGTGGGGGACCGCTACGGTCTCAGGACGATCCCCATGCTGGTCGCCCCCGACACGTCCAATCCGAAGGATTTGGAGAAGTACGTTGTGGCCCTGCCGCAAGACTACGATCCCCAACGGCATACTTCACGCATTATGGGCGAGACGACGCTGCGTCTGGCGGCCCCGGCCGGCATAAAGATCGCGTGGCTCAGCGTCGGCGCGACATTCCGAACCCATCAGGGTGAGCAAGCCGCGAAGACGGACAACCGGATCGCCTACGCCGTCGGCGAGCCGAAAGGTTTCCAGGAGGTCTACCGGTCGGCGGTACCGACATGGGTGAGCCACTGGCGCTACAACTGGGACACCGACATCAGGCTGGAACAGCCGGCAGAAGTCGTCTACGTCAAGTTCCACGGCGACCCTGGCCTGAACGCGATGCGAGCCTGTCTGCACCTGCTCCCTCAAGGCTCCTCGGGTACGGGCGTCCGAATCACACACACGTACGACATCGACGGCCGGCGCTACGAAAAGACCGTGGACTTGGCTGAGCCACGTGCTTACACAGTCTCCTGCGAGGGCGACCCCGAGAATGTATCGGTGACCGTCGCCGTGCCGTCCAAATGAACCAGACCCTGTATGTCATTGCGAGCGAAGCGAAGCAATCTCCCATCCGGCGGATTGAGATTGCCGGGTCGCCCTCGGCGTGAAGCGCCGCTACGCGTCGGGCCTCGCAATGACATATAGGGGCCGTGTAGATAAGTACGAGTGAAGTCCGGTGACCTCGATAGCACGGATCATGGCTTGCTTGCAGAGACCCTGGGCAGCCACGTGTTCAATACGTAGTCGCAGTTGACCACCTTCTCGACGAGGTCCAGCGGCAAATAGTAGTAGTGATTGGAGGCTTCGAAACCGATGCGCGAGTCTTGGCAGACGAGCGTGAACAAACGCTTGGCGGTCTGGATCTCGGTGACGGCGGCTTGTCTGATGCCGTCGATCTGAGCCTGACGCTCGTTCTCTTTCAGGGAGCCGTCCAGTAGGGCGTTGCGGGCCAGGATGAAACGAATCTGACTGGCGGTGCTGCGGAAGTGGAGTCCGGCCGCTTCCGCCAGACCGGCATCTTGGCGGACATTCGCTTGCTCCGAGGGCGTCATCGTCTTCTCTGTCACGGCTTGAAAGAGGGAGAGGCCCTCGCCCCATCCGGTCGCGATTTTCTCGAATTGGCCGGCCAGGACCTCCGCCGGGTAGACCGCGCGCCACCCGTCGAGATCGTCGTAAGGGAATCCGACCATAGTGGCACGGTACTTGGTCGGCTGCGGATACAGGGGGTTGGCGGGCGCGCATTGCATCGGCCCCATGTAGACCAGGCCCCCATGGAAGGGATACTCGGCGAAGGCAGCACTGAACTTGGACCAGGCCTTCAGAACGGTGGGCGCAGCGTCCGAGCCGTAGCGGGCCTCGGCTACTTTCGCCAGGGCCTGATCCACGGTCGGCCTCGGCTCAGCGTCAAAACTGCGCACGAGTTGAAGGTTGGGTGAGGGATACCCGCCGACACTCCAACTGAGCATGAGGCCGTCGACGTCGGCATCCGCCAGATTAGCGCAATGCTGCGCCACGAGATTCATCACCGGCAGGTACGGTACGGCCGAAATCTCCCACGTGCAATTGGCTTGGATTTTGGCGAGGGTCCTGAGCCCCCGTTTCTTGGCCAAGGCCCAGTGCTTCGTCGCACGCGGGCCGGGACCGACGGTGGAGATCGAGTACTCGCCCACCGTGCTTGCGACACCGCCACGGACGATGGGCTTGCTCCATTCGCTGACGCTCATCAGGTAGACATTGTCCGGCAGGGCGTTGATGATCTGCTCCGTCCAGCCGGCATTGTTCTGTTTTGCATCGCTGGCGTCCGGCCAGCCCCAGTCCCAGACGATGACTTTGGCCTTGGGATTGCCCGCCCAGACACCGGCGGCAATGGTCTTGTTGACCTCCGCGATCACCTCCGGCCCCGGCCGCTTCGAGCAGCGGGGACAACCTGCCGCCATGCGGCTGTGGCTGTAGCAGTTGGTCAGGTTCTCGGAAGCGGTGATCGTGAAAACGCCGCCCCAGGCCGGGCACTTCCTTGAAGACGTAGGTCAGCGAGTCCGTGAGCCACTGTCGCACCTCGGGCGCGGAGGTGCACAAGGTGTGGAAGTTGCCCTCTTGGACGCCCTTGATATTGTCCCGGCCTTGGAAGAACGAGGCCTCCATGGCCCGCGGCTCGTTCATGTAGAGATAGATGTCGATGCCGTACTTCTTCGCCCGCTCGACCAGCCGGCGCAGGTTCTCGATGCGCCGCTCGTAGCCCGCGCCGAATTCCGGAAAGATCGAGCGTGGGGCCAACTGGCGCAGCACCACGTGCAGCCAGACGCCGTTGACGCCCAGGTCCGACAGCCGTTGCAGCAGTCCATCCGGGTACGGGTTCAGTTCCGGCGTCAGCAGCGGGTCCCCGAACACGCCGCAATAGGAGTAGAGAAAACGAATCTTCTCCTGTTTGCGTGCCGGACCCGAAGTCGCCGCTGTGCTGGCAGTGGATAGCTCGCGGACGAAGTCGAATCGTGGCACGGGAGGTGTGGCGAATTGGTCCGCGAAGTGTGACGTGACGACAGCCTTGATCTGCTCGCAGCGTTTGCTCACCGCTTCATTCGGTTCCGCGTAACGCAGCGTGGAACAGGCGGGCTTGAGATTACCGAGCTTGACCCAGAGAAAGTCATCTTCCCGGAGTGTGAAAGCAAACTTCTCGGCGTCCCATCCGAGTAGTTGCAGCAGTTGTTCGTACGGCAGGAGGTGCCAGTTGCGCCGGATGATCGTGATATAGCCGCGTTGCTGGTGCTCGGCCGGTGGCGTTCGGTGGGGCGGCAGGCCCATCGATTCTCCGAGCCGACGGACCTTCTCGGCCGTTGTGCCGAGGACCTCGGCCATCCGCTCCAGAGACACCATCTCCCAGTTCCGCCAGACGAAGGCGTGCAGGCGGTCCGGGAAGTGCTGGAACTCGATCGGGGCCGGACTACTGCCCGTGGGCAGCACGCTGGCGCCGGCGCTGCAAACGGTGACGGCAACGAGAATGCCCGCCCAAGCCATGCCTGTCTGTACCCTGGTTGCCATGTGACCTCTCCTGCGACCTTGAGAAAAAGCGGGAGGGCTATGAAGCGAATCATAGCCCTCCCGCACGAATCCCTTCAGCATACCCGTGACGGTCCGTCTTTCCAAGCGAGCCTGACGAGGCTCACTCACACGGTCACGGCTTGATGACCCGGATGTCGTCGACGTAGATGCGACCCACGCCGCCGCTGACCGGCTTGCTGCGGTCGCCTACCCCGATGTAGAACTTCTTCACCTTGGCCGGATTGACGCCGGTAAAGCTGCTCAGCGGGATCTTCCACTCGGTCCAATCGATCTTGGTGACTGCCTTCGCGTCGGGATTCGCGACCACGACGTTCTTGCCCGTGCTGTCTTCGACCGCCACGTACAGCCCGGCCCCATCGTTGGTGGAGTTGCCGCGGAAGTACAGGACCAGTGTATTCACCCCGTTGACCGTCCAGTCCTGCGCGGGGTCAAAGTCGCGCTCGGCCTCGCTGTAGAAGGGCTTGTTGCTGTTGTCGTAGTCCATCGGCATAGCCTGCTTGCCGCTGTGGACGATCGTCCGCTCGGCAAACGGAGCAATGGTATTGCCCACCAGGGAGCCGCTGAGCTTGTTGGCGTAGCCATCGATCCAGGCATCGAAGATGGTGGTCTTGGCGTCGAGATCGTCGTTGTAGCCCTCGAAGTCATCGACGACGAGGAAGTTGCCGGTGGTGAAGCTCCACACGGTGCCTTTCCACGGGCTATCCGTCGCGGCGTCGTTGACCTCATCGACCCGCCAGTAATAGGTCTTGCCCCATTCCAGCGGAATCTCCTTGGGAGTGTACGTGGTGGCGTCCAGAGCCTGTTGGCCGCGATAGACGTCGGCCGTAGCGGTGGTGGCGCCGGCGACCGCGGCCTGATCCGTGCCAAAGTACACATCGTGTTTCGCCGCGTTGTCTCCTGGAACCCAGCTCAGGGTGGCTGTTTGCCGCACGTCTACCGCCGCGTTGGCTGGCTCGGGACTCCGAGCCCGCAGCGGCAGCGAGTAGGCGCCTTGCGGAATGGCCTGTTTCGGCTGGTAGGGAGTCAGCCAGGAGGGGCTGTTCCAGTACAAGATCGCCCGCGCATCGCCCGTATTCTCATAGTACTCCATGACGATGCCGTATTTCTGACCTGCGGCAAGATCGAGGCTGCCGATCCATTCCACGCCGGACTGCTCTCCCCATTTGTCAAAGAGCAACTGATCATTTACCCAGAGGCGCACGCAATCATCGCAGTTGGCGGTGAAGGTCCAGGATGAGGTGAACGGCACCTCCAGCTCACCCGTCCAGCGGACGGAGAAGTTCTCGGCGGGGACCTTCGGATCCGGCGCCGCCGCGCCCCAGTTGAAGTTGATGCCGGGGTCCGTACGGGTCAACACCAGGGTCTTCAATTCCATGTCCTTGTAATACTGTCCCTTGAGGCCGCTGCCGGCGCGCAGCGTGGTAAAGCTCCAGACGTTGCCCTTCTGCGTCGTGGTGCCGTCGAACTCATCGACCCTCCAGTAGTACGTCTTCTCGACGGCCAGCGTGCCCGGGTCGAAGGTGGTCTTGGTCTGCGGCGGGGCGCCCGTGGCATTCGCCACCGTGTCCGGATTGTCGCCGAAATACACATAGTGCATTACCGCGCCCCGGCCCGTGCTCCAGCTCAGGTCCGCCTCGAGGTCGATCCATTTGGCGCTGTCCGCCGGCGTGGGGTTCCAGGCGGTGGCGGGGCGCAGCAGGAAGCTCCAGACATCGCCCTTCCACGGACTGCCGGGCTTGTCCGGACTCACGCCGTCGATCCGCCAGTAATAGGTCGTGCCCCAGACCAGATCGGTCGCCGCAAACTGGGCCCCCGCCTGGGTGCCCTTGAACGTATCGCCGGTGCCGTTGTTGACGTCCTCGAAGCTCGTGCCGAAGTACACGTTATTGGAGGCCGCCAAAGCGCCCGGCAACCACTCCAGGACCGTCGACGTAGTCTCCAACTCCGCGCCATTTCCCGGCTTGGGATGGGAGGCCTTCTCCGAGGGTAATGCCTCCAGCGCCAGCAAGTCGTTGATTTCCGCCTGGGATAGCGCCCGCGTGAACAGATAGAGCTCGTCCATCAGGCCGGTGAACGGCCGGGCGTTGTCGATATTGTATCCCACGCGTGCCCCAGTCCCCCAATCGGCGATGAGCAGACCCGGAGTGCCATTGTTCGTGGCGCACACTTCCCCGTTGATATACAGGATTCCCTTCCCAGTCGCACTGTCGTAGGTTCCGGCATAATGAAGCCATTCCTCCCACCCGTGCGTGCCGACCCCATTGAGATTGAAGATTTGCGCGGAGCCCTTCGCGCGGAGCAGCCAGCGGAAGGTGCCGTTGTCGTTGATTTGCGGGTGAACTACCCAGGTGTTGTCGGCGGCTCGGCAACTGATGATGGCGTGATCCTTGCCGGTCTTGCGACAGTTTACCCAGGCGGAGAGCGTGATCGCGGACTTCGGGATATCCACCGCCGGATAATGCGGGCTGTCCAAGTCGAGATAGCTGTACTTGGTCGGTCCCCACTCGCCCTCGAACTTGGCCGCCCCATACCATTTGATGCCGCTGGGAGCCGGGGACACGTCACCGCAGACCGTGCCGTTGTGACCCTTCCCCGAGTCGTCGGGCACGATCGCGCCGACCTGTTCATAAGAGTAGTAGATCACCAGATTCGGATCCCTGGGGATCTCGGCCCTTACACCACCGGTGACGGCCAGAATGGAGACCAGACAGATTGCGTACAAGGGTGCTTTCCACATACTCGTCCTCCTTCCAAAGATAGGCCCACTGGACCAACCGCCCGGGGTCGTACGACCTCACGGGCACACCACCAACATCCGGCGTAGTCACGGCTGCGGTTCGACGATATGTGAATCTCAACGTGTTCCAGGCACAGGTGTGTCAAGCTACGAAATGCATAGTGCCTCTGTGGTGTATTTATACCCGATTCCGGCCGTCCCTGCAAGAAAAAAGGGCGTTTGCGTGACGGCACTCGTTTCGCCCGTTGGGAGTACCGCGTTTACGCGGTCTTGACCGCCTGAAGGCGGGACTCCGAACCAATCCACTCCTCCTCCGGGAACCTGACGCCACCTGCAGGGTGGGGCAAGCCCCACCCTGCAGGTGGCCGAAGTTGTTCGCCATTCTCCCCTCATGCTGTGACAGGGTACGCTTCAACTGCTCCAAAGCACGCTTGAACGGCGCGAAGCACCGGGCAGCGAAGGAGGCTGCCGAAGGACGCTTCAACTGCTCTAAAGCACGCCTGAACGCCTCTCTTTCTTCTGGCGATGTCACCACAACGCGTGCCTGTACCTCGAAACCCTCTGACCGATAAGCGTCGCGGATGTTGTCGCCGATCCTCTTCCAATCCTCATCACTCATTTTCACCTTGTCAAAGGGCGGGTCCGAGCAGTCAGAACGCTCGCTCAGGTAGACTACGCCGAGAATCGGCCCTTTCCCAAAATACTCGATGGTGCAGGTCGTCTGCTTGTCGCCTTCGCTGTAGATGAGCTTTCCGCCTCCTATCAAATCCACTTCTCTTGGCCAGCTTCGGGGGTGTGGCCGGAATACGGTGGCAGTCCTGTACGCGGTACTCCTCTTGTCGGCTTGGTCGAAGACGCCGCCGCGCCGTCCGAGGCAGGGCGAATGACTCCGGGAAGCAGAGCCTACCGCCGCGCGTGATCCTCCTGCGGGGACAGCAGAACATGACCTCGTACCCTTCGACTCGCGAGGGATCGGAGCCGCGGGCACGACAGACCTGGAATCCGCCACCGAATGCGGGCCGCACCCCCCGGGAGCAGGCCAAGCCGAAAATGGTTGCATCTCGGCCGATTCCAGGTACCATTTTGGGCAGCAAAGTGCATCCATGAACGCCCGTTAAATTGGAGGCAGGAGCTATGAGCATTTCCAAGAAGAACCTGTTGGTTTCCCTCGCGTGCGCTCTGTTCGTTTTGTCCATGCCGGCGAGGGGTTGGGCCAAGGCCCAGGCCTGGGAGGGGACGATCACCATCGCCACTTACGGCTGGTCGGACGATGTGAACCCGAAGTTCTGGGCTTTGGAGGACCAGGTCAAGCTCTCGACCACGGTCAAAGGGGCCATCGTGTACCCCTATTCCATGCAGGACCACCTGTCCCGGACGAAGGAGGACCGCACCTACAAGGCCCTGTTCCTGGAGAACGAGTACCTCAAGGTGACCTGCCTGCCGGAGTTGGGCGGGCGGCTCCATTCGGTGCTCGACAAGACCACGGGCCAGGAGACGTTTCACGCCAACAAGGTCATCAAGCCGAGCATGATCGCGATGCGCGGGGCTTTCATCAGCGGCGGCGTCGAGTGGAACGCCGGACCGCAGGTGCACACCGTCACCATCGTGTCACCGGTCGATGCCTTGACCGGGACGAACACCGACGGCTCGGCCTATATCGAGGTCAGCAACCTGGAGCAGACCCTGCGGACCCGCTGGACTGTTCGCGTGACGCTGCATCCCGGCCGGGCCTACCTCGATGAGCAGATTCGCATCTTCAACCCGGTCGATGCTGTAAATCCTTACTACTTCTGGAATTGCACGGCGTTTCCGTGTCGCGCGGGCACCCGGTTCATCTATCCCATGACGCTGGGGACCGACCACAACGGGGTCCGGTTCTTCAACTGGCCTGTCCATGAGGGCCGGGACCTGTCCTGGCTGAAGAACTACCCGGAGGCGTCGTCGATCTTCTCGGTGGACTGCGTCTTCGACTTCTTCGGGGGGTACGATGTGGACGCCGACCGGGGTGTGGTGCAGGTGGCCGATCACTACGAGCTCAGCGGCAAGAAGGCTTGGACGTGGGGGACCTCGGACTTCGCCCTCGTCTGCCAAAAGAACCTCACGGATGACGATGGGCCGTACATCGAGATCCAGAGCGGCCCGCTGCCGACGCAATCCGATTACGGGATGCTCGTGCCGCGACAGCAGGTTTCATGGCGGGAATGGTGGTATCCGGTGCACGGCCTGGGCGAGGGCTTCGAGTTCGCCACGAAGGACTTGGCGGCGCAAACAATTCGCGAAAACGGCGATCTGCAGTTGCGGCTGCTGGCGACCGGCCGGTTCAACGGCGCCACCTGCTCAATCACGCGCGAGGGGCAGGAGGTTGTCACGAAGAAACTGGACCTGTCGCCGAAGGCTCCCCAGACCGTCAATGTATCGCCGGACCCAAAGGCCCCCGTGGACGTGACGGTCAAGACCGCGAAAGGCGAGATTCTCGCGGCCTTCACCACGCCGCTGCCCATTCCCAAGAAGGACCCGCCGCAACGGCCCGACTATATGAACAAGCCCGATGGGCAACTGACGACCGAGGAGAAGTACCTCCGGGCCCTGAAACACGACTTGGGCACCAACCGCAAGAAGGCCCGCGAGTATTATGAGAAGGCCCTGGCCGACGACGCCGGCTATGCCCCGGCGCTGCGGGGACTGGCCGTGCTCGATACTGAGGCCGGGCTGTATGAAGACGCCATCACACGCCTGCAAAAGGCGGTTCAGCGGGACCCCGGCGACGGCGTCGCCTGGTACTTCCTGGGCGTGAACTACCTCCGGACGCACAACCCGAACGAGGCCCTGCGCTGCGCCCGGGAGGCGACCCGGTGCACCGGGACCGGCTCGCTGGCCTTTGATCTGGCCGGCCGTGCCCACATGGTGCTGGGAGAGCGCCGCGCCGCCCTCAACGCCTTCCAGCAGGCCACGCGTCTGAATCCGAGGGACTCCCTGGCCAACGACCACTGGCTGTTGGCCCTGTATGCGGCGGGGGACGCCGCCTCGGCCTCCAAGTACGCGCAGAAGGCCGTCTCCCAGGACCTGACGGACCTGGTGCCCCGGGCCCTGCTGGCGCTGCGCGGCGAGAAGGAAATGCAGGCTTTTGTGAAAGAGGCTCGGGATTTCGTTGGCGAGGACGACTTTGAGATGCTGGAGACGAGCTTCACCTTTGCCGATCTGGGCCTGACGAAGGAAGCGGCCAAGCTGCTCTACGCGGTCTGCGTGGAGCCGGTTCCGCAGGCGCACCGCAGCCCGCTGCCGATGTATTATCTGGCCTGGCTCACGGCGCAGCAGAACGACACGGCGACGGCCCAGGATTGGCTGCGCCGGGCGGCGGTGACGTACCGGGACTTCGTCTTCCCCTCGCGGCCCGAGGAATTGGAGGTGCTGAAGTACGCGGTCCAGGAGAATCCCAAGGATGCCTGTGCCCATCTGCACCTGGGCAACCTGTACGCCCATCTGGGGCGTGCGGCGGAGGCGATGGACCATTGGCAGAAGGCCGGCGACCTGAACCGGGGGCTCAGCATCGCTTACCGCAACCTCGGGCTTTATGCCTGGGGACCGGGCAACGATCTGGCCAAGGCGGAGCAGTTCTACCGCAAGGCGATCGACGCCCGGCCGAAGGACCAGACGCTGTACCGCGATCTGGCGGAGATCATCATGGCCCAGGGCAAGCGACCCGACGCGATCAAGCTCCTGGAGTCGATGCCCTCCGTGGGCGTGCGACGTGCGGACATCCTCATCATGCTCGCCCAGGCGTACTCGGACGAGCAGCGGTATGAGGAGACGATCCACTTGCTGGAGTCCACGCCGTACTTTGTCAACTGGGAGGGTCAGTCCATCACCTGGAACCTCTTCCACGGGGCGCACATGAAGCGCGGGCAAAGCCGCATGGAGGCCAAGGACTTTGCCGGGGCCTTGAAGGACTTCGAGGCCGCGTTGACCTATCCGGAGAATATTGGGGTCGGGCGGTCGAATCGACCTTTGGAGGCCGACGCCCAATACTGGCGCGGCAAGGCACTGCAATCCCTCGGACGCGTGGACGAGGCGAAAGCCGCCTGGAAAGAAGGTGCCGCGGGTTCGGGAGGACGTGGCGAGCAGGGCAAGTACCGTCAGCTTTGCACCGATGCTCTGCAGGGGAATTGATAACGGGCAGGTGGCAGCGTGTAGGGTGGGTTCTTAACCCGCGCGTGAAGAGCGCATCGACTGGGGTAGCGCGTGGGTTAAGAACCCACCCTACGGACGGAGGATCAGGAACTGAGAACATGACTTCACGTGAGCGGCTGAGGGCGACCCTGCGCGGCGAGCCGGTGGATCGCCCCGCGGTCAACTTCTACGAGATCGGCGGATTCGACGTGGACCCCTGTGACCCGGAGGAGTTCAACGTCTACCATGATCCCTCGTGGCGGCCGCTGCTGGAACTGGCCGAGACGCGGACCGACCTGATCCGGATGCGCAGCGCCGTGCGTTCCCGTTCCTGGGACCCGCAGACGGCAAATCCCGGAGGACAGAGCGAGGCCGGTCTGGTGCAGGTGCACAAGTACGTGGAGGATCAGTGGCATTGCACACGTACGACCATCCGCACTGGCGGACGGACACTGTCCTCAACCACACGCCGCAGCCCGGAGGTGGACACAACCTGGACCACGGAGCACCTGCTCAAGAACGTGGATGATCTCCAGGCTTATCTGGAACTGCCCGATGAATTCTGGGCGGAAGAAATCGACGTCGCCAAGCTTCATGAGGACGATGCCAAGGTTGGTGAGCGCGGCATCGTCATGGTGGACACCGAAGACCCCATCTGTGCGGCGGCGTCGCTGTTCAGCATGGAGGACTTTCTGACCGTTGCCTTGACGGAACCGGTGTTATTCCATCGGCTTCTGGAGAAGCTCTCGCGTCCGCTGTACGCGCGGACCGAGCGCGTGTCCGAAGCCTTCCCTGGACACCTCTGGCGGATTTACGGTCCTGAGTACGCGGCCGAGCCGTTTCTACCTCCGCGCCTGTTCCAGGAGTACGTGGTTCGCTACACCGAGCCGATGGTCCGGGCTATCCGCAAGCACGGCGGCTTTGCCCGCGTGCACTGTCACG